>Ga0208478_1000085_pt1 | contig 35862 bp, 25 predicted proteins | sample NGESurdeep072012_5_FD_184462 | JGI IMG/M metagenome (GOLD analysis project Ga0208478, IMG submission 184462) | Arctic peat soil microbial communities from Barrow, Alaska - NGEE Surface sample 415-2 deep-072012 (SPAdes) | ecosystem: Environmental > Terrestrial > Soil > Wetlands > Peat ...
TTCCCCTCTGGACCTGGTAACTGGCGGGTTCGTTACGATTTACGATTTCAACGGCTACGTAGCCGGTTCGTGCGCCGGCCCAGCGGGCTGGACCTGCACGGCTCAGAATGTCGGTTTCACGCCCTCCAACGTAGTTCCCGCGGATAGTGCGTCCGTCGTGAACCTCACCTGGATCTATACCTCGGGATCGCCCATCGTTGGGTCCGCAAACGTCACTGGCTTTTCTGCGGTGTCGAACTATTCCCTGCCCGAACAAGTAACTTTCACCTCGCGCGGCTGGCGGAACCAGGGCCAGCAGATTGGGACCATCACCGACAATATCGGACTCACCACGGGACCCACCCCCACACCAGAACCGGCCACATTAGCGCTATTCGGTGGCGGGCTGCTTGCTGGCGCATTCCGCTTAAAGTCCGCTTGGGCCACCAAGCGCTAACCCATCGGACAATCGAGACTCGCTTGGCCTAACGCTCACGAACAAAGCAGTGAACCGGGCAGCGCAGCTCGATTAACAGTCACACACCGGATACATTATTTCGGGAATGCTTCTGACCACGAAGTCGAAGTAGCCCGGACTTGAATTGTGGGTGTCCTGGAAATGGGACACCCATTCTTTCTGCCACCGCCAGATCAAACTATGCCATGCAGTTCGCCTCTGGACTCTGGGCTATGCGACTCACGCTGCCACCGGGGTTGAATTTATGCGAGCAGCTATCGGATCTGCCGATTCCCAATGGAATGCCACGACGCGGCGTACTACCCGTGAAGGCACAAGCGGGTCGTACTGCGTCCCGCATGATAGACACCCAAGTCCCAGATGCCTTTGTACGGCCTCTCGCTGACCGTCTCCTTCGCGAGTTGCAACGAACGCTGCCACAAGCTGACCATTACATTCAGTGCAGTTAAATGCGGATAAATAGATGTATTGAGTCTTCATCATGCGATTTGGTTCCTCGTGACTGGCTACCTAACGATCGTAAGTGTGCCCGCCATTCGCAGCCTGTTCAATGTTGCTCACCGTGCATAATTACTCCACGAAGGTCTTGGAGACGGCCCGCCACAAATTCATCGGCACTCGAAGTGTCCTGTTTTGACCAGACCGAGGGCGAAGGGACGTGACATCGTAGTGAGGTGATGTGCTGTTCTGCCAGTCACGGACAGGGAGTTATATGTCAGACCGATCGCAGGTCCAGATTCTTGTAGTCGACGACGACCCCCTCATCAGGAAAGGTTTGGGGATGTTCCTGGCGTTCGCCGGGTACGACGTGGCCACGGCAGAAAATGGCGTCAGCGCGATATCCCACCTGAACAGGACGCTGCCAGATCTGCTCGTCACCGACCTCAACATGCCGCTCATGTCGGGAGTCGAACTGATCTCGCATGTACGTAGCCAGCACCCTTCGGTCCCAATTGTGGCAATGAGCGGCGAATATCGAGGGGATGCAGTACCTGCGAGCATCATCGCCGACCGGTTCTATCCCAAAGGACAAGACCTCGACCATCTGTTAGCAACCATTGCGAGTTTGATCGCGACGATTCCGGTCCGCAAGAGCGCGCAGGAATATCGTGCTCGTCCGGACCTGGATTCTTAGAGGCTAAGGAGGAAAGTATGCTTGGAACCATCTTGATTGTGCTGCTGGTCTTGTTTCTGGTGGGCGCTCTCCCGACATGGAACCACAGTCGTTCCTGGGGTTACTTCCCCAGCGGCGGGATGGGTTTGCTACTCGTCATTGTAGTGATTTTGCTGCTGCTTGGCCGGATCTAGTTGAACATCGCAGCAGAGTTTGACGCCCTCCCCCAAGCTATGGGGCGCATGGCAACGCAGCGGCCGCCTCAGTGAACTCGGTGGAAAGAACCGCCCGCGTTTCTCACCGAAACATCTAACCCCTCAACCGGGCCAAGGAGGAACTCATGCTTTGGACGATTTTTGTAATTCTCTTGATTCTATGGCTTCTCGGTTTCAGTTTCCACATCGCAGGCGGTCTGATCCACATTTTGCTGGTCATTGCCGTTGTGGTCCTGGTCTTCAACCTGATCAGCGGCCGCAGAACAGCCTGATCCTAACGGCGGAAATCGCCACTCACAAGTTCGTCCACATAAACACAGTGGACTGAAGAGGAAGTGTTCTTATGAAGAAATACGCAATCGGCTTGTTAACGTTGTCATTGGCGACGTTCGCGTTTGCCAAATCCGGACGGCCCGCGACGGAAGATCGCCTGCAAGCAGCTGGCACAGCGTTGCACGAGATCATGGCTGCGCCTGATAAGGGCATCCCGGAAGAAGTGCTCACAGACGCCAAATGTATCGCGGTAATTCCAGACATGGGGAAAGGCGGATTCATCGTCGGTGGCCAGCATGGACGCGGAGTTGTCACCTGCCGGACTAAGCACGGCTGGAGCGCACCAGCGTTTATCTCGATTGGCGGCGGGAATTTTGGCTTCCAGGCGGGCGCGCAGTCAGTCGACCTGATCCTGTTGTTCATGAATGACGCAGGCGTGCAGAAGTTGCTTTCCAGTAAGTTCGAACTTAGCGGAGAAGCCTCCGCTGCCGCTGGTCCGGTTGGACGACATGCTTCGGCAGGTACGGACTGGAAGATGAACACGGAGGCATTGAGCTATTCGCGTTCCAAAGGCTTATTTGCTGGAGTCGCGGTAGATGGCTCCGTGATCCAACAGGACAATGATTCAACAAAGGCGTTTTATGGAAAGAACGTTCCCTTTGGGAAAACACTTTCCGGCGACGTGCACGCCCCTAGCGGCACGGACTCGTTTCTTGCGGCCGTGAAGGCCGCCGAAAATAAGGCCGCAGCGCATGAGGCTGCGGAAGCCAAGTAGTTGATGTCTGCCGGTATGCAAGCCGATTTGCGGTACACCGGCAATTGAAGATCGCGGCATTGCCCGGCAAGGCTCTGCACCACCGAATCAAACCGGACAGTGCCGCGATCGCCCAACAAAGACAGAGGGGTCGCAGGGTTCGCTTTATGGACGTCCGGTCGGTAAACGCGAGACTGCAGCCGGTCGACATCTTGGGCACTCATGAAACGGGCCGTGCGTCTGTTTGATTGACTGCGTTGGATTCTCTATCGGTGCCGCAACGGTCGCCCGGCTGTTTATCATCCACATGCCGTTTTGCGGTTGCTCAGCCGGAAGAACTTCTCCGGCCGCTGAGAACCTCTCTCCGCGAACGACTAGCCCCGGTTGTATCGGCATGGCCTAGATGATCATCCAGTAAAATGGCCCTAAGAAGTCTCCTGGCCAGGGCAGCCGCTTTGTGGGAGGCGGACACGAAGATTCCATCCGAACGACAACCTGCAACCATCACGCTAAGCGGCCTGTACGAGCCCATCCGCGCCGAACTGTTCAGCGTGGAGCGGATTGAGCAGCATGCCGAAAGCCTGGCGGCGGCGCAGACGGTCACCCGCGCGCCGGACCCCGGTCGTCCGCTGATTCCGCGTGTGAAAGAGAACGGACGGGTGCTCCTCGACTCGTACCGGGCAATCGCTCGGGCGATTCAGGAGGAGCGCGCCATCACTCCCGCAGCCGAGTGGCTGGTCGATAACTTCCATATTGTCGAGGAACAGCTCCGCGAAATCCAGGACGATCTACCCGCCAGCTATTACCGCAAACTGCCCAAGCTCGCGTCAGGCCACCTGCAAGGCTATCCCCGCGTTTACGGAGTGGCATGGGCGTATGTGGCACATACCGACAGCCACTTCGATCCCGAGGGCCTGCGCCGCTTTGTGACAGCCTACCAGCGGGTACAACCGCTCGACATCGGCGAGCTCTGGGCGGTGGCGATTACCCTGCGCGTGGTGCTGGTGGAAAACCTGCGCCGTCTGATGGACCGAATCGTGCGAAGCCGCGCCGAACGACAGGAGGCCGACCTCCTGGCTGACAGCCTGCTGGGCGCGGGGGGACAAACTGCCATTCCCCATGAGACAGCCCTGCGCAGATTCGGAAAGACACCACTTGCCAGGGCGTTCGTCGTGCAGCTTGTGCAGCGCCTGCGCGATGTCGATCCGAACATGGGGACCGTGCTGCGTTGGCTTGACCAGCGTCTGGCCGAACAAGGGTCCACAGCTGATGAAATTGTCCACACCGAGTACCAGGAACAAACGGCAATGAACGTCACGGTGCGGAACATCATCCCGAGCATGCGCCTGATGATGGACTTTGATTGGAATGAGTTTGTCGAGAGCATCAGCCTGGTGGACGAGGTTTTACGGAGCGAAACCAGCTTTGGTGAGATGGATTTCGCCACGCGCGACGCGTATCGCCATGCGATTGAGGACCTCTCGCGGGGTTCAGACCACAAGGAAATCGAGATTGCAGAACATGTCGTGCACCGCATCAGGCGTGCCCGGACAAAGCCGCTCGGGGACGGACAACCTCGCGAAGACCGAAGTACCGATCCCGGATATTACCTCATCTCCGCGGGACGCATTGCGTTTGAGCACGAACTCGGCTTCCGTGTTCCGTGGAAAACCAAGCTGCTGCGTCTCTACATGCGAAGCGCCGCCGCCAGTTACCTGGGAACGATCGCCTTGGGTACAGCGCTGTTGGTGGCACTGCCCCTGCTCCATGAAAGAACCGCCGGCGTCGCGGTGTGGGGGTTGTGGTTGCTCGGACTCCTGGCTGCCGTGCCCGCCTCCGACCTTGCCATCGCACTCGTCAACCGATTTGTGACAGATTTGCTCGGCCCCCGAATGTTGCCGCGGCTGGAGTTGCGCGGTGGCGTGACTGAGCAGTTGCGGACCATTGTCGTGGTCCCGACGCTGCTTACGAACCAGCATGATATCGAACAACTGGTGGAGCGTCTGGAGGTCCACTACCTCGCTAATTCCGAAGGCGATCTTCGGTTCGCGCTGCTCACCGACTGGGTGGACGCGGCAACCGAGGGCCTCCCCGGCGACGACGAACTGCTGGCGACCGCGCGCGACGGCATCGCCCGGCTGAACAAGATGCACGGCCCTGCTCCCGACGGCGACGACCGCTTCCTTCTGTTGCATAGAAAGCGCGTCTGGAATGAGAGCGAGGGCAGATGGATGGGATGGGAACGCAAGCGGGGAAAGCTGCGTGAACTGAACCAGCTTCTCCGCGGTGGAACCAACACTACATTTCTTCCCATCGACGGACGCCCAGCGCAAGCTCCCGCGGGTGTCCGATACGTCATCACACTGGATGCGGACACGCGAATGCCCAGGGGAGTGACTTGCCGCCTGGTCGGTACCATGGCGCATCCTCTCAATCACCCGAGGTTCAACGCTCGCGCTGGGCGGGTCGTGGAAGGCTATGGAATTGTGCAACCGCGAATCACACATTCGCTGGTCGCCGACCATGAAAAATCGCTTTTCGAAACCATCTTCTCGGGCCCCAGCGGCATTGATCCGTACGCTTCGGCGGTATCGGATGTGTACCAGGACTTGTTTGAAGAAGGTTCGTTCACCGGAAAAGGAATCTACGACGTCGATGCGTTTGAACTGGCCATGGATGGCAAAGTGCCAGACAACGCGTTGCTGAGTCACGATCTCTTCGAAGGCGAGTTTGCGCGAACCGCGCTGGCCTCCGACATTGAGCTATTCGAAGAGTATCCCTCCCACTATGAGGTGGCGGCGGCTCGGCAACACCGTTGGGTACGGGGAGACTGGCAACTTCTGCCGTGGATTTTCGGCCGCCCGCGGGCGGAGTCCGGAGACCATCGCAAGGTCGCCATCTCCGCTATTGGCCGCTGGAAGATGTTGGACAACCTGCGCCGCTCGTTGTCAGCGCCGGCCGCGTTTTTCGCCCTGACCGCAGCCTGCCTGATTCCTGCAGCTTCTTCATGGGTGTGGGCGAGGTTCATTCTTACCACGATTGCGATTCCCGCTCTGCTGTCGTTCCTGATCGGCATCAACCCGCCCCGTCACGGAATCTCCAAGCGCAGTCACTTCCGTTCCCTGCTGAGCGACTTATCGATCGGCGCCTCCCAGTTGGGCGTCACCGTCACCATGCTGTCATACCAGGCGTGGCTCATGCTGGATGCAATAATCCGCACCATCGTTCGCATGACGGTCACGCATCGGCACCTGCTGGAATGGGTGACCGCAGCCCGGGCCAAACATGGCGTCGACTTGACCATCACCGGCGTCTATAGGCGCATGGCCGGAGGCGTGCTGCTTGCGCTGGCGGCGCTGGCGATTGTCGCTTCCTGGGGTCACCGCGGATGGGGCGTCCTGATTCCCTTCGTCATTCTCTGGGCCGCTGCTCCTGCCGTCGCATGGCAGATCAGTCTTCCCCCACGGCACGTCGGCGCGGAGCCACTTTCCGCGGCCAATGCCCTTGCCCTCCGTCTAATTTCGCGCCGGACCTGGAACTTTTTCGAGACTTTCATCACTCCTACTGACCATTCTCTGCCTCCCGATAATTTTCAGGAACAACCGATACCAGTTGTTGCTCATCGAACTTCACCAACCAATATCGGGTTGTATCTTCTGTCCACATTAGCGGCGCACGATCTCGGCTACCTGGGCACGCTCGATGCAGTTGACCGCCTGGAGTCCACACTAGCCACCATGAACCAACTGGAATTGGTCCGAGGGCACTTCTACAACTGGTACGACACTCGCGATCTTCGCCCCCTCGATCCCAAGTACGTCTCGTCCGTGGACAGTGGCAACCTTGCCGGACATTTGCTGGCCCTGGTAAAGGGTTGCCGTGATCTGGTCCAGGAGTCCTCACTCGAACCGAGCACGCTTGCCGGCGTGCAAGACACCATCGCGCTGCTGCGCGAAGCCGTAGGCCAGATCGCAGAAACTCGCCGGACGAACACTGTCACCAGGAAGCAGCTCAACAACGCCATCGATGCCCTGGCGAACTCGCTTGAACTGGCGCCAGTCAATGCGGCGGAGTGGGCGACCCGCCTTGCGGAACTGAGGACACGTGCCCTCACCGTGGCTGACATTGCACAGACCATGGCCCAGGAACGTGGCGACTCTGCCGAATCCGCGTTGCTTGTCTGGGCCAATGCCGTCAAAACCTGCGTTGAAAGTCACGCGCGGGACGCGGACATCTTTCTGCCTTGGACACGCCGGGATTTCACCCACATCACAGCCGTGGCTGGGCAACCTCAGGAGCAGGCACCCGAATGGGTGGCAATTGAACCGTTCTTTGAGTCGGTGCCCGCGCTGGCAGATGCTCCAGAGCGAATCGAAGAGGCGCAGCGCGCGCTCACCAATTTGCGAACCAGCTTGGTCAACGATTCCTCGGCGGACTTCGAGATGCTGGCCCGCGTCGACGCATTGTCCCAGTCCTTACGGCTGTCAGGCAACGATGCCGCCGCGCTCACTCGCCGTCTCGCCGCCATCGCGCAGAAGGCTGATGACATGTTCCATGCGATGGACTTCAGCTTTCTCTTTGATTCCACGCGCAAGCAATTTTCCATCGGATACCGTGTCAGCGATAACAGGTTGGACGCCAACTGTTACGACCTGCTTGCTTCGGAAGCCCGTCTTACCAGCTTCATCGCGATCGCCAAGGGCGATGTTCCTTCCTCCCACTGGTTCCGCCTGGGGCGGGCGCTCACGCCGGTGGGACGCGGGTCCGCCCTCATATCTTGGTCAGGCTCGATGTTCGAATACCTCATGCCGGCGCTGATGATGGCTTCGCCCACAGGCAGCTTGCTGAACCAGACGTGCGAACTGGTGGTGCGGCGTCAAATCGCCTATGGCGCGGAGCGTGGCGTGCCCTGGGGAATCTCGGAGTCGGCCTACAACGCGCGGGACCTGGATTTCAACTATCAATACACGGCGTTTGGTGTTCCGGGACTGGGACTTAAGCGCGGACTCAGCGAAGATCTGGTGATTGCACCCTACGCTACCGCGCTTGCGGCCATGATTGACCCAAATGCGGCGGCGGATAACTTTGTGCAACTCGCCGTAGCCGGCGGCAAAGGACTCTACGGCTTCTACGAAGCGCTCGATTACACCAGCGAACGCTTACCCGAAGGGGAAAACGTGGCGGTAGTGCGCGCCTACATGGCGCACCACCAGGGAATGTCATTGGTGTCTCTTTCCAACGCACTGAATAATGGCGCCATGAGGGCCCGCTTCCATGCCGTACCGATGGTGCAAGCCTCCGAATTGCTTCTCCAGGAGCGAACGCCGCGTGACGTGCTGGTGGCACGGCCGCGCGCCGAAGAGGTATCTGCGGCCGCCCATGTCCGCGAACTCGCTCCGCCCGTCGTGCGCCACTTCACCTCGCCTCATGAATCGATTCCACGCACCCATCTGCTGTCCAACGGGCGCTATGGGGTGATGGTGACAACGGCTGGGTCGGGATATAGCCGATGGCGGGATCTCGCAGTAACTCGCTGGCGCGAAGACGTTACCCGCGACTGCTGGGGATCCTACATCTTTCTTCGTGATGCCCAGAGCGGCCAGATTTGGTCAGCTGGCTATCAGCCCTGGGGTGTTGAGCCGGATAGCTACGAAGCCAGCTTCACCGAAGATCGCGCCGAGTTCATTCGCCGTGACGGCTCGCTGGTCACTACCCTGGAGGTGGTGGTTTCGCCGGAAGACGATGCGGAGGTTCGCCGCGTGTCCATCGCCAACTTGGGAACTCGGACTCGCGAAGTCGAAGTCACCTCCTATGCCGAGGTTGTGCTCGCTCCGCAGGCTGCCGACGAAGCGCACCCGGCGTTCTCCAACCTATTTGTGGAAACGGAGTTCGTCGCCGGCGCGGACGCGTTGCTGGCAACCCGCCGGCCGCAATCCGAAAAAGAAACCCCGGTCTGGCTGGCTCACGTCGCGATGGTCGAAGGCGAGACCGTTGGAGACTTGCAATTCGAAGCCGATCGCGCCCGCTTTCTGGGACGAGGACATTCCGTGCGCGATGCCGTATCCATCGCGGATGGGCGCCCTCTTTCCAATACTGTCGGCCCTGTGCTCGACCCCGTGATGAGTCTGAGGCATACGCTTCGCATCCCGGCCGGTGCGATCGCGCGAATTGCTTTCTCCACCCTCGTCGCCCCCGCTCGACAGCAAGTGCTCGATCTGGCGGACAAGTACCGCGATGCCCGAACTTGGGAGCGCACTCTCATGGCGGCGTGGACGCAGGCGCAAGTGCAGCTTCATCATCTTGGCGTCAGCCCCGACGAAGCTCACCTCTTCCAGAAGCTGGCCAACAGCGTCGTGTACTCCGATCCCTCCCTCAGGCCATCTGCCGATCTGCTGGGCCGCACCACGATTGACTTCCCTGCCCTATGGGCGCATGGCATCTCCGGCGATCTTCCCATCGTCCTGGTCAGGATCGACGAGGCCGAGGACATCGGGATCATCCGCCAGGTACTGCGCGCGCAGGAATATTGGCTCACTAAGGACCTGATGGTTGACGTTGTGGTACTCAACGAGAAGCCGCCTTCCTATGAACAGGAACTGCAGGGTTCGTTGGACGATCTTGTGCGCTCCCACCGGCAGCGGGTATCTTCCGAGCACGGCGACGTTCGCGGCAACGTCTTTCTGCTGCGCGGAGACTTGATTTCCGCCCAGGACCGCGCGCTACTGCAATCCGCCGCCCGTGTCGTGCTGCTCAGCCGCCACGGCACATTGGCCGAGCAGGTTATCCGGTCGCAACACTCGGAAGCCTTGACGCGGCCCGCTTCACGTCCGTCTCGATTGCCAAGGGATGTCGAAGTGACATTAAACGTGCCGGACCTGGAATTCTTCAATGGTTTGGGCGGCTTCGCCGACGGGGGCCGGGAGTACGTGACGCTACTTGGCGAAGGATTACGCACTCCGGCTCCGTGGATCAATGTCATCGCCAATCCTGCCTTCGGTTTTCTCGTTTCAGAATCCGGTTCCGGCTACACCTGGTCAGCTAACAGTCACGAGAATCAACTCACTCCCTGGTCGAATGATCCCGTGACCGATCCGCCCGGCGAAGCTATTTACATTCGTGATGAGGATTCGGGGATGGTCTGGAGCCCGACCTCGCTGCCGGTCCGCGATGAAGCTTCCAGCTATGCGGCGTGGCATGGCCAGGGCTACAGCCGGTTCCGCAATGGATCGCAGGGGATTCTTTCAGAGCTGCTCCAGTACGTTCCCGTTCAAGATTCGATTAAACTCTCGCGCCTGGTTCTGAATAACCATTCGTCCCGTACCCGCCGCCTTTCGGTGACTGCTTTCGCGGAATGGGTACTGGGAAATTCGCGCAGCGTGACGGCGCCGCACATTATCACAGAACTTGATGCGCAGACGAACGCTCTATTTGCGCGCAGCGCATGGGGCGGCGAGTTCGGCGGTCGAGTTGCTTTTCTTGACCTCAGCGGGCGGCAGAACTCATGGTCGGGCGACCTAACCGAGTTTCTGGGACGCAACGGGGTGATTGCGCGGCCAGCGGCACTGCAACGAAGCGGGCCGCTTTCAGGAAGGGTGGGCGCTGGTCTTGATCCCTGCGCCGCACTCCAGACGCTGTTCGAATTGCGTCCCGGTGAACGCATTGAGATCGTGGTCTTGCTGGGTCAGGGGAAAAACCAGGAAGAGGCGCGCGAACTGACTAATCGCTATCGCGCGGCGAACCTTGACCAGGTTTTGGCCGAGGTCACCCAACAATGGGACGAAGCCCTCGGCACGGTGCAAATCACGACGCCCGACCGGTCGATGGATATTCTGGCGAACCGCTGGCTGCTCTACCAGACGCTTTCCTGCCGGGTATGGGGACGCGCCGCGTTTTATCAGACCAGCGGAGCGTACGGTTTTCGCGACCAACTGCAGGACGTGATGGCCCTCACCGTGGCGAAGCGGGATGTCGCTCGCGCGCATCTCTTGCGTGCCGCCTCGCGCCAATTCGTCGAGGGCGATGTCCAGCACTGGTGGCACCCGCCGTCGGGACGCGGCGTGCGGACGCGCATTTCGGATGACTTGCTATGGCTGCCTTATGCCGTAATTCATTACATCGAGGGGACCGGAGAGCTGGGCCTGCTCGACGAGGCCGTATCCTTTCTGGAAGGCGATACGCTCGCCGCTGGACAACTCGAATCGTACTTCCAACCCCGGGTATCAGCTACACGCGCGACTCTCTTTGAGCATTGCGCGCGTGCGCTGGATCGCAGCCTTTCGGTCGGCAGTCACGGTCTTCCGCTGATCGGCACGGGAGACTGGAACGACGGAATGAACCGGGTTGGACCGGAGGGCAAGGGCGAGAGTATCTGGCTGGGCTGGTTCCTGCACACGATTCTCTGGGAGTTCGCCAAGGTTGCGGATGCGCGCGGCGATCACAAGCGGGCCGAAACCTGGCGGCTCCATGTTAGTGCTCTGAAGGCGGCTCTCGAGCGCGACGGTTGGGACGGAGAGTGGTATCGCCGGGCTTTCTTCGATGATGGCACGCCTCTCGGCACGGCCAAAGACCCGGAGTGCCGAATTGACTCCATTGTTCAGTCCTGGGGAGTTCTCAGTGGCGCCGCTGAACCGGCCCGTGGAACGCGCGCCATGGCCGCAGTCGACCAACAACTAGTGCGTCGTCCGGAGGGGTTGGTTTTGGTACTTACTCCGCCATTCGATAAAACGGACCATAACCCGGGATACATTAAAGGCTATCTGCCCGGGATCCGCGAAAATGGCGGACAGTATACGCACGCTGCCGCGTGGACGGTCCTGGCATTCGCGGCGCTCGGCGACGGAGATAGGGCGGTAGAACTGTTTCGCATGCTCAACCCGATCAACCGCACTGCCTCGCGAGCGACTGTGCAGCGCTATAAGGTGGAGCCCTACGTGGCGGCCGGCGACGTCTATTCCGTATTCCCGCATGTTGGACGCGGTGGGTGGACTTGGTACAGCGGTTCGGCCGGATGGCTCTACCGTGGCGCTATCGAATGGATCCTTGGTTTTCGCCTGCGAGGAACGGCGCTTTGGATCGATCCTTGCATTCCGAAAAGTTGGCCTAGCTACTCCATCCGTTTTCGTTATCACTCGAGCACATACAACATCAGGGTGGAAAATCCGTTGAGCGTTTCACGCGGTGTCACCCTAGTTGAAATGGACGGCAGGACGCTGTTCAACTTGCCTAACGTTCCGCTTGCCGACGATGGCGAGGAGCACCATATACGAATTGTTATGGGATAAGGGATACTCTCGGGGCAACGCTGGAATCTCTTATCCGGTTGCCTGGGAACACGTAATCGCGATTTAGGTACTTCGCGCCTGTTCACTTTCCGCCCACGGGTTGCTGCGAAAAGGCGGTCTGCGAGCGATGTGCTGAACAGCTTGCCATGATCGACGCCGAGAAGTTCACTGCCGCTTTGCCTGCGTCTTCGAAGTTTGCCGCTGCATCGAACTGCTGAACTTCGACTCTTCGCTAGCACTCAGCTCCAGGTATCAGCATGGTGCGGACGGCTGAAGGCGGCGTCACACGCCTCAGGGTACGATCACGATTCCGGAAGGAGACGGACCCGTGCCAACTGGCGGCTGGGCGGTGAGCGTCCCGTCGATTGGACTGATGCGAAAGATCGAAACACTGTCAAATCCCTGGTTCACAGCGTAGAAATACATTCCTGCAGGATCGATCGTCATGGCTACGGGCTGAATTCCGGCAGTCTGGTTCGCCCTAATGGACACAAGGCTGCCGCCGGAAGTGACCGCGAACTGCGAGGTGGTCCCGTCACCCTGGTTGGCCACGTATAGGTATTTGCTGTCGGGGGTGAGAGCGATCCGGGTGGAAACAACAACTCAACATTACCGAGCAGCGAGTCCAGGCCGGTGGGGTCCCGCAATACGAGATCAACCGCCAGGCGCACCTTGGTGGAGCAGACACGAGCGACCATCCCGCCACTCGATCAGCAGGAGGCGGTGGTGAATCATCAACTCGCAGCGCTGATTGGCAAGACTCCGGCCGAAGCCCAAATTAACGACATACGACTGGATAGCCTGCAGCTTCCCAAAGAATTGCCGTTGAGTCTGCCGTCCTCGCTGGTGCGCCAGCGTCCTGATATTCGCGCATCTGAGGCGTTGCTGCACCAGGCCAGCGCAAATATCGGCGTTGCAACCGCGAATCTCTATCCCCAGATAGTTTTGTCGGGCAGCGGTGGCGGAATCGCAACAAGTTTCACCAACGGCGCAGGAGTATGGAACGTCGGAGCGTCGTTAGCCCAGGTCATCTTTAATGGCGGAGCGCTGCGAGCGGAAAAGCGCAAATCCCTGGCGGCCTACGAGGAGGCGGGCGGCGCGTACCAGCAGACTCTGCTTCAGGCATTTCGCGAAGTGGCGGACGCCCTAGGCGCCATAGAGAACGACGCCCAGACATTGCAGGCGCGAACTGAAGCTGCCAGGCAGGCCGAGGTCGCCTACCAGATCGCATCGCAACGCTTCGATGCCGGAGGCATCTGCCAACTGGCGCTGCTCGATGCTCAACGGCAGCACCTCCAAACCATGTTGGACAGGACCACGTCCGCCGCCAATCGCTATAGCGATTCAGCGTCCTTGTTCCAGGCGCTGGGCGGGGGGTGGTGGAATGTATCCGAGACGAGTTCGGCCGCAAAGGCGAAGTCACCTTAGAGCGTCCGACACTACACCATGGCATTGACCGCACGCCAACTTAGACGTATCGCAGCTATGCGTCGCGTCCAGAAACACTCACCGTTCCGATGTGGCCGGCAACCACCTTTGGCTTTACCGCGGTTGATGTGAGGGTTTGTCGCCGTTCGCGGAATTGGCGGCAGGGTTAGCTGCCACTGGCGCCGATCCGTTCGGTGAGCTTGGCAACAGCGAAGGGTCGAAAAGCTGCTCGACCTTGCCGTCCTGCAGTATCTCAGACCACGCGATTACCTCCGGATCACTCTGGCAGCTGGGATCCTTTGGTAGGCCGGTTCGAAGGAATTCGGCTAAGGAACGATTGATTGCCGCGTCCTTAACTGCATCGTCGTCAAATGCCTTTTCCAACACCCAAAGGATGCGGTTAAACGCCGCAACGTAGCTGCTGTAATAGCCCTCCGACAGCACCACGACAAGTGAGTTCGGCGACCGCAGAACGGACGTGCCCTTGGCAACGCTATACAAGTAGATGGGAGTACGGTTGTCTTTGTCGCGGGGCACCGCAAGCCGTAGCGCAGCAACTTCGGCTCCGGCGGCATTGGCCAAGCAACGGTTCATCAGACCAACGGCGATATTGATACTCGTCTGCTGTTCCTGGGTGAGGGGTTGCGCATCGTTGGGTTGCTCTGCACCTGAGCCCGAAAAACGAGCGATCAGGCCGCTGCTGGCAGTTTTCTCTGGACGAACTGGATCCAAAGCCGGAGGACCACCATCCTTAAGCGGATACATCGAGCTGGTCCAAGAGTTTTCGCCGGTCTTGTACCACAGCAATTGGCGAGCGTCGTGACGGTAGCAAGTTTCATTGATGTTCTTATTCAATTGCCGCCATAGGTCCGGCCACATTTCGAGGTCAGGCAGGTCAACGGTCAGCGGATCGACTGGCGCTTCCTTGCCGGCAACAAAACGTTTCGCATTCAGGGGATCGTACCTTGGATCGCGTGCCGTCCTGACGACGCTGCCCCGCCGCAACACAAAGCGTTCTGCCTCAATCACGATCTCGCCCTTCTGAAACTTGACCGTTGCGCGGTACGTATCCTCCCCGTTGAGTTGGTCGCTCTTGTACGACATGTAAGGACCGTCGAAGCGAGTCCATAGTCCCTCGAATTTGCGTGCCATCAGCGTTGAATCTTTATAGTCGTCCTCCGGGCTTATCCACGAAGGATTCCACTCTTTCTGATCGGCGGTTAGATAGATTGGGAACTGCTCCAGGTGAAACGTGGCGCCTGACCTCTTGATGAGAACGACGTCGGCGCGTTCCTCGTATTCGTCCTTGGTAAGTGGCTGAGCAATATCCCAGCCAGGCCGATAGAGAAGCATCCCTCTTGTCGCACCCGGCGGAATGGTCAAGGGTAACTGGTGCTGCAGTCGATTGCTGAAGTCGGTTATGTTTGGTGGTGGCGGCAGTGAATAGCCGAGCTTCCTGGCGTTTTGTTCCCACTGCGGCCACTTCGCTTCTTTTGGCAGTAGGGCAACCGTCATGGCGTACAGTCGCACCGTTTCCGTAAACGACAGCGCCTTTTTCGGAGCCCTATACTTCACCCCTTTTGCCGTCGTCTGCACTTGCGTTATTTGTTGGACGGATTGTCCGAGACGATCCGCCGTCCAGGTGGAGTAGTCCTCTACTCGCGTGGCCTCGAGTAATTCCTCGCGGAGGAACTTCAAACGGCCGGATACCTCACTCGCGTCCAGAGAGCAAATCATCGCCACCAGCGGCATAGGACTGCGTCCGGGATCTTCGGTAGCAAATGCGGCCTGGAAGCGCCGGTCTTCCGGGTTTCCAGGATTGATGCTCGCGCTGGGCTTCTCCGAAGCCTTTCCCAGTTCCGGATAGTACTTTCTGATGGCTTCCCACGCTTTCAAGGTCATTGCGTTCAACGCCTGCAAGGCTTCAGCGGCGGGCTCCGCTTTACTGTCGTAGAGGCCTACCTCCACAGGACTCAGGGCGGTAAAGCCAAATGGAATTTGAGGCCGATTGAGCCTGTTTGGTTTTTGCGATGCCGCCCACAGAGCGGGACCACTGAGCAATATAATCTGGAGTAGGGTAGCAACAAGAGAGATCGGTCCTTCAACCCATGGCTTGCGGGTGTAGTCAGCCATCGAGCGGCGCTCCGTCGGCCAAAGAGCCGACTCAAACTGTAAGGAAGAATATCAAGTACCGCCACGCGTGCACAGCACAGTATGACGGACGCTTAGCCGGGCCTACACGCTAGCCTCGCGGGAACCTCCCGTGCGACAATTGAACAAAGCCTCATCGGCCCTGTAGCTCAGATGGATAGAGCAGCGGTTTCCTAAACCGAAGGTCGGCAGTTCGACTCTGCCCAGGGCCCCCATTTTCAATAAGTTACAGACCCTTAGATTTAGCTGTCCGTTGTAATCAACTTGCGCGACAACTTCTGCATTGCCTTCTTCACCGCGGGCCTGCGAGTCTTGCGATAAAAACGCTGCGTCGTCGCCAGGTCACCGTGACGCAATATCTGCTGTATGACGTTATCCGGAACTCCCAACGCAGACAGGTTCGAGGCCAGGCCGCGACGGAAAGCATGCCAACCATGCCAGGTCAGCTTTGCAGTCTGCATGACGTCCAGGATGTGCCGACGATAGAGATTATTGAGGTCCATCGGAAGCTTGGCGCGCGACGTCGGCCACACCCAACCCTTAGCTGGTTTGACGCACGATCCCTTCCCCTCCTATGCATCCCTTACCCGACCTGAGATGCAGTGGAGTTCCGGGACCGTGCGCCGGCTTTTCCGCTTTGGGTTACGAGGCACGGGCCGATCGCAGGAATCCTGACAACTTCGCCGTCGCCTTGTACTGGGGAATTGGCTCCAGTTCCTTGAACGCGCTGGTGAAGGCATTGGACAGGCTCCACATCGTTCTCGGCTGGAACTCTTCATGCACGGGCTGAAAGTACAGCTCATGCACCCACCGCGCCAAGTGCTTCGGAAACCCGCATTCGTCCTCGATGAACGCCTGTTAGATCAACAGCTTCGCCGAAGCCGTTGAAAACTGCAGCGCCTGTCATTCTTCGACCTGCTGCTTCAGAGGCCCGAAGTTCCGCTGCATCCGATCGACGCCGATGGCTAGGCTGTCTTCGAGGGAGAAGTTCTTCGAATGCTTCGCGAGCACGGGAGTGTACGCACCTGGTACATGACTTTCGGAAAAGAGTTTAGATTCGGGGAATTCATGCAGCTCTATATTCGCGCTAATGTCTTCAACATCTTCAACACTCTGAACCTGACACCGCTGATCCCTGCCAGGGCGTCGACCGACATTGTCAACACCGGCAGCTTTGGCCCGACGTCGGACGGACTCGCGGGCCCGGTTCTCCAGTTCCAGGCTCGATTGACTTTTTGATTCGCGGTAGCGTTGCGATGCCGGGCGGTGGGTTTGAACCATCGCCCTGCGCTTCTTTCTGTGTATCACCAAACTCAGGTGTGATTTCTGCAGCATCAAGGTGTGAAACTCTGTACGCCTTGTTGCCAATGTTATTCCCTAAGGCGAACCGCAAAGTTCGAGCGGTCAGTATCGCCGAAACAATTGTTCACTGGCGCGCTGGACATCGGACGATTGATGGAACCAACGCCAGACGCGGCCGGAGCGTAAGTTCTCTGCACTCAACAGCGTGATGCCGACGTCAATGCCGACGACGTCCGGGTCGACCCAAAGAGTCTGTGGATTGAAAGCGTCTGCAAATCCGTAGCGGCCATAGATATACTTGGCAAATTTCTCGTGCATGTAGCGAAGCGCCGGCAGGCAAATTTCGGGAGCGAACATGAGCGAACCACCGGGTGCGCACGGAACGACAGTGCCATCCACGTCGCGTCTCGACAGAGGATCGCCCCAAATCACATAGCCGATGTCGCTATCGGAAGCGGTAATACCCCAGAGATGCTCTGAATAGTTTGGATAGTATCCGCGAAGGCTAAGACAGTAAGCCCGATGAGCGTAAGTGGCTGCCACGGAATTTTGAAAGTAATCAATCTCGAATGGTGGTCCATCACGAAGACCAGCCAGATACAGCCAGGCTTGAGAGTATTGATGCGTAAAAAGAGGTCCGTGACCCACAAACTTGTATCCATAGGCTTCAATCACTGGACGGTCAAAACGATACCAACACTTGGAAGAAATCGGATATGTAGGTGAACCGATGGCTAGTAGAAACAGAATAGCTTGCTCGTCATAGGCTGCCCACTCAGAACGCAAGAGACCCGCTTCCGGGTCCCAACCCAGGTGCAGCAACCCCGTACGCTTGTCCAGCATCCATGTGAAGTCGACCCTCTTGTAAACAATGTAAGCGAGATTGAAGATCTCAGCGTCGTCCCGGTAATATTGCTGGGCTGTCAAGACACCGGCAAGCAGTAGTGCTGTGTCAATGGTTGATAGTTCCGAGGTCCACGCCCGTTCGCCGCTCTTGCGGTTCACGAAATGGTAATACCAACCACGCACGTGATCCTGGACGTAGGCAAAGTGGCGAAGCGTAGCGCGAACCCTCTCCCGGAGCCGATTGGGATCCATCCACCGCCTGTCGGAGGCGATGCACATCGCAGTGAGAGCAAAACCTGAGAGCGCGATGCTGGCGACTTCCAGATTTCGCCCTGGAATGGCCGCTCCGTTCGCCCGGACCCGATCGAGCACTAGTCCCGTGTTGGGATCGGCGTGCTCCCAGAAAAAAAGAAATGCGCGGCAGGATAGGTCTTCAAGGAAGGCATCGTCCGAATCGGAAATACCACTCCGCAGACTGGACAAAGCTGGGAGTGCTGCTGCAAACGAAAGGAAACGGCGGCGCGACAGGGTGCTCATTTCATCTCACCGGGGCCCGCTCCATTCTGCCTCCAGCCCCGTTCTGGCTTATATTACCCATATGTGGGCCGCTGACTCTAACCCAAGACCGAATCTCCACGACCCAAAGGACCGGAACGGTGTAATACCGGTACCACCGCCGCATGCTGAAAGAAGCTGCTGCGCCGGAAGTTTGGCATTCAGCGTCTGGTTAGGTACGGTCCGACGGAACCCGCTTCTGCGATTCGCCTCCATCTTTCTAGCCGGTGTGGCGATGTTGCAGGCACAGATGCCAGAAACTAGCCGGCCTTCATCACTCCGCGTTCACGGTCAAGCGGTCCTCTCGGTAGAGCCGGACCAGGCCCAATTTGATATTGGCGTTTTGACCCAGGCGACTACTGCCAAAGTGGCCGCTGATCAAAATGACAGTCGGTCTAACACATTGATTCAAGAACTCAGGGCTGCATTTCCGTCGGCAGGCATAAATGGCATCAATTTTTCCGTCAATCCCAACTATCAATATCCCCCCGAAGGTGCACCGACGATTGCCGGTTATACGGCCAGCAACACGGTACGTCTTCTCTTGAATGATATTTCCAAGTTGCAGACCGTTATTGAAATCGCCATTAAATCAGGCGCGAATAGCATCAACCGGCTCACCTTCACAGTGCGCAATGAAGACTCAGTAAGGGCTCAGGCTTTAGCGGGGGCTGCCCGCCAAGCGCAAGCCGGCGCTGCGGCCCTCGCCAATTCGCTGCAGTTAAGACTAGGGAGGCTGTTGACCGTCGAGGAGGGTCAACCCGTCATTATTTCTCCTCCACGGCAGATCAACTTCGAGAAGCTCCAATCAACGAATCTCGCACCTATCTCCGCCGGCACGATCGATGTGCATGCCGACGTGGATTTAACTTATGAGGTGGCGCCCGCGGCTGAGCGGCCCGGCGTAAAGGTCCCTTCCGCTCCCGGATCTCCAGCCAAGAAGTAAACGGAATTGGAGCGCTATGCTGCGCCGCGCAGGTTTATGTGTCTGCTTCTTCTTCTGCTTGCACTGAAATCTAATAAGTCGTGGATGGCCGGCTAACCAAAAATTGGGAGAACTACTTGCCTTGCTTATTTGATGGAAAACAGTCGCATTCCTCCTCGGCCATCTGGTTCCGCGCGTGCTTCCCGATTGCCGACGATGCAGGAATTGGCGCTGCCAGCCTCGGGCTGGCATAATGCGTAGGTGCGGTATTACGCTGCCGTGAGTCGCACGCCACTGAGAAAAGGGGAATGATCTTAAAATAGGAGCGGGGCCCTCCCACCTACGGCACTTGGTGCATACAAAGGAAGCGGAATCGCTGCTAGTTAGGTATTGCCCTCATGCGTCTCCGTTTGGCTATCCCGATCTGTGTGCTCGTGGTGACGCTATCGTTACTTGCTTGGCTTCCTACTAAGCGCGGGCACAGCGTCACATCTTCGGTCTCAACCGTTCCCGCCATCTCGGGTTCGTCAAGAGCAGTTGAGGAAACTTCTACTTCTGCCGACCGCGGTCCGACAAAAGTGTATGCGCACAATCTGATGCTGCGAAAGGGGCCTGACTTCCGGGTCTACGTTCGCTGGCTTCGTGGGCAGATGGTGCGGACTCGTCGCGACGATGCCCCTTCCTTCGACGATCCCGAATCGTTCAACCTGGTTATCACGAACGGCGTTCTGCGTGCGAATATCGGAGACATCACCCACTTCCTCAACTCGAGCGGAGTTCCGAATTCTCCGCTAAGAAACGTTACTCTCTCCGGCGACGGAGATCGGATCAATCTCCATGGGACGCTGCACAAGATCATTCCTTTGCCGATCGAATTGGTGGGCACAATTTCGGTTGCGTCGAACAACCAGATTCAGGTGCACGTTACCAATCTCAATGTGCTGAAGATTCCGATGAAAGGCCTGCTGGGCGGCTTTCACGTCGAACTCTCCGACCTCTTCCATCCTCATCTCCCTGCTCAAACGGTGGCTGATCGGAACCCACCAGGGAGCGGTCAGCCACAAGCACCTCGATTACTATCTGGATGAGTTCACGTTTCGGTTTAATCGTCGGCGCTCAAAAAGTCGAGGCAAGCTCTTCTTTCGTCTCGCGCAGCAAGCAGTGGCTGTCGATCCCGTCACCTATGACCGGATCGTCCACCCGACCCCCGGGAAAGCTAAAGGCAAACCACAATCTGTAGGGGCTACCTGAGTCAAGGGGATACCCATCTCAACTTGTTAAAGGTGATCTAGAATTGCATTCGATGCGCTGTTGCAAACTACAACCTAGGGGTTTGCAACTAATGAGGATGAGTCTGCCCTGATGACACTTGGCTGGAGACGCAATTCCCATTATGGAACCGACGAGTCATGAATTAGGTCATGAGAGGTCGTGCAAGGTGATCCTCGTAAGCTTCCTTCAATCCGCTTCCCAGCTAACAGCGCTTGAACTCAGATGGTAGGAATAGCCAACACTGTAAGCCCCCGCTTGCGGGCTTCGGCGCCAAACTGGTCCGTGTAATCATCTTTCCCTCGGCAGACACCATCCCACACCAGCACAGCGCTCACCGATTCACCGCGCAATTGTCCCCAGGCAATCCCTTCATCAAGGATTGCCCTATTAGTAGCAGAGTAGGGATCGTCATCTCCTGTTGCGTCCAAGACGACCAGATCTCCCTTGGTTTCGACCTCGTCGAGGATCGTATCGTACAGTTTTCCCCACTCGCCGGGGCGATCGACGACCGAGGTTTCGCGAAACTTAATGCGATCGAACGGCAGCACGATCCTGCGGCGGAGGGCAAGGTTCCCTGCTTCTGTCAGGCCGACAAGATCTGCGCCGCATGCGGCTGAGCTCACCAGCGCGGTCGCGCCTTGTTGCACCAGTAAGGCATGCACGGCAGCACTGACGTACTCGACGTTTTGCAGGGGAAATCTTGATCGGCTGGCATCCGTCGCATCGGTTCTTCGTCCTGCGAGAGCTATGATCATGTCCGGGTTTCCACCTTCGTCTAGTCTCGCACAAGAAGACGACCAGTAGTTCGATGAGCGGTCGTCTAAGAGGCCCTGGACAGCGAACAACATACAGCCCTGCGGCCTTGCGAAGATCGAAACGGCGCGCAGCCAGAGGCTGCATGCAGACTGGAACACTCCCAGGCCGAACAGTATCGACGTCACTGCGCGGCGACAGGTCGAGCCTGCAAGTTTCTATGCTGTCCGATGGAACTCGCCTAGCGCTTCTTGCTGCCTGTTGAGCTATGCGAAAGACTCGCCAACGTCCTGCGCGAAATAGACTCAATAGAAAAATCCGACATAGAAGTTAGGGACGCACACCGCCGCTGGAGGATAATGTTGTCGCTATGAAGCACCCGGAAATATCGCGGCGCGACTTTCTGCGACGGGCGGCAGTGTTGAGCGCCGGTCTGGCGCTTCCGGGCGGCGGCCTTTGGGCAGCGGACGAAGTGCAGGCGAGTGGTGCCCACCTGAAGACGTATGCCTATGCCGACGTCACCCTCAACAGCAGTTTGCATCAGACGCAGTTTGACAATACTCAAGCGGTACTGATGGCGCTGAACGAAGACAGCTTGATGAAGCCCTTCCGCGAGATGTCGGGGATGCCTGCCCCTGGCGAGGAATTGGGCGGCTGGTACATGTACAAGCCCGACTACGACTACCGCAAAGACAGCGCGGGGCTGTGTCCAGGAGGGACGTTTGGACAGTGGTTGTCGGCGCTGGCAAGGGGCTACGCGATTTCAGGGGACCCCGCGACTCGCGAAAAGGTTTTGCATCTGAATCGCGCATTTGCGAAGTCATTCGCGAGCGGGTTCTTCGAGAAGAACCGCTTCCCTGCTTACTGCTACGACAAGTTGGTCTGCGGGTTGATCGACTCGCACCAATTCGCCGGAGACCGCAAGGCTTTCGAGATCCTGCAACAGACGACTGACGTCGCGCTGTCGTACTTGCCAGAGAAGGCCGTGGATCGCGAGCAAAGCTGGCGAACCGGCAAGGACATCTCCTACAACTGGGACGAGTCGTACACGCTGCCGGAGAATCTGTTTCTTGCTTACCAGCGGGGTGCGGGCCAGCGGTACCGCAATCTGGCCGTCCGCTACCTGGACGATGCGACGTACTTCAATCCGCTGGCCGCGGGCGAAAATGTGCTCCCGGGCAAACACGCCTATAGCTACGTGAATGCCCTCAACTCGGCAATGCAGGCCTACCTGACGCTGGGCAGCGAGAAGCATCTGCGGGCGGCTCACAATGCCTTTGAGATGCTGGTGACGACGCAGAGTTTCGCCACCGGCGGCTGGGGTCCGGATGAGATGCTGCGCAAGCCGGGCAGCGGGGTGCTGGGCGACTGCCTGAGCGACAGCCATAAGAGCTTCGAGACGCCGTGCGGCGCCTACGCGCATTTCAAGCTGACGCGATCGCTGTTGTGCGTTACGCGCGATACTCAATACGGCGACAGCATGGAGCGGGTGATGTATAACACGGTGCTCGGCGCCAAGCCGCTGCAGGCCGATGGAACGTCCTTTTATTACTCTGATTATAACTTCGCAGGTCAAAAGGGATATTCGAACCATCGCTGGCCGTGCTGCTCGGGCACCCTTCCGCAGGTGGCCGCGGACTATGGCATTAGCACATACTTTCACGACGCACAGGACCTGTACATAAACCTGTACATTCCGTCCAGCGTGCGGTGGATGCGCGCCGGGTCGCCGATCGAGATCTCCCAGACTGGCAACTATCCCTTTGACAGCGCGGTGCAATTCGAAGTGAAGAAGGCCCGGAACGAGCAGTTCGCGCTGCATCTGAGAATTCCGATGTGGACAAGTGGAGCGACGGTAGCGGTGAACGGCAAGCGGCAAGCCATCGAACTGAGGCCGGGGAACTTTGCGGCGCTACGCCGGCCGTGGAAAACCGGCGACCACGTCGAAATTGATCTGCCGATGACGACTCGGTTGGAACCTATCGATGCGCAACATCCGGAGACGGTCGCGCTCATGAATGGTCCACTGGTGCTATTCGCTATTACGAGTGCGGCGCCTGCAGTGACGCGAAAACAGTTGTTAGCTGCCAAACGCGCTGGAGCGCAGCGCTGGCAGGTCGAAACGGCGGGAGCTTCCATGACTATGCTGCCATTCACAGAGATTGGCGATGAGCGATATTCAACCTACCTGCAAGTCAGCTAAAGATGCGGCAGTGTGTGCAGTCATTCGTGGCACTCAGGTCTGACTTGACGCGAATGTCCTGCCGCGGCGACCTGAAGGCCGCAGCCGCCTGCGTTGCTGGAGCGTCGGGACGGGAAGTCTTGCTTTCACAGGAAGGCGCTGACCCCGGAGCTGGAGAAGGAGGTGGACAACGCACTGAAAACTGCGCTGGCCGCATCCACAAAGCGAGGATGGCTGCCAGTGGCCGACATCCTTTCTTGACGGCCTTGCGGTACGAATACAGCAGCGGCCCCTCAAAACCAGATACGTCAACCGTGAAACGACGGCTAGTGTCCGGCCAAGTTAGCGGCAATGTCTCCGGCGATAGGGACCATGAATCGCTGACCCTGATACGCCTTGATCATGCACACGATCCATAGCACAAACGACACAAGTCCGATGAGACTCAGCAACATCAGTCCAATGCCAAATCCGGCGAAATGACCAACGCCGTAGCCGCCGAACGGGGCGAATGCCCAGCCCAAACCGAAGATCATGGCCAGCACGATGCGGATGATATGCAGTCCGCCGAAAGTCACGATGGACTGGGCGGCATGAAAGCGCACGTAGGGACGGCTATCAATGAGGTAGAAGATGATGCCGGTCAGCCATCCGAGCACATAGCTCAGGGTGGCGGCAGCGTTCTCCGAGAGCCCGGACGCCGCCGGCTGATAGGGTGGCGTGGCGGGCCGAAACCCACTGCCGGGCTGAGGCGCGTTTTGCGACTGCCCACAGCTTTGGCAGAACTGCGCAGTGTCTGGTAACTCGGCGCCGCACTTGGTGCAATGAGCCATACTTGCCTCCTTGTTCGTCAGAGGCATGATAAGTCAGTTTGGCTGCCTGCGGTGGACCAATCTGCGATCCGATACGGCGTATGTCCAAAAAAGGAAGGGCACGGAATTGCTCCGTGCCCTTCGGATTGGTGGGGGGAGAGGATACTAGGCGCCGCTGCCTGAGTGAAGCACGCGGAAGGTACTGCCGCCGTTGCCCCATACCAACACCATCGCGTCCTGTCCTTGCGGGACACTGGCGAGGGCCTTTTGGACATCGGAAGCGCTCTGCGTCGGGCGACGATTCACGCTAACGATGACTTCCCCGGGCTGTAGACCCGCCTCTTCCGCGGGACTGCCGGGCTGAACGCGCTGGATGACCGCTCCGTGCAGGTCTTCCGGTGCCCGGAGTTGCTCTCGGACCTCAGGGGTGAGGTCGCTGATGCCGACTCCCCAACGCGGCTTGCCGCTGGCGCCGTTGGAAGCCAACTTGTCCTTGCCGTCGCGGCTGCCCATCTCTTCGAGGGTCACGGGCACGTTGACGTTCTTGCCATCGCGCAGGACTTCGAGCTCGACCTTGGTTCCCGGACGCTTCTGGCCAACTTCCATCTGGAGTTGTCCGGCATCGGTGACCTTCTTGCCGTCGAGGTCGGTGACCACATCTCCGACTTTCAGGCCAGCTTTGGCTCCCGGCGAGTCGGGCTGCACTTCAGTGATAACCGCGCCGTTGGCGTCCTTGATATCGAAGAACTTGGAGTTTTCGGGAGTCACGTCGGTAATGCCGATTCCCATATAAGAGTGGCTTACCTTGCCGTAGCGAATTAGCGAGTCGACAGTGGGTTGCACGATTTGGGTAGGAATGGCGAAGCCCATGCCGGAGAACGATCCTGAGGGCGAAATCAGGAAGGTGTTGATACCAATCACTTCACCACGCGCATTGACCAGTGGACCACCCGAGTTACCGGGGTTGATCGCGGCGTCGGTCTGGATAAACTCGCCGGGTTTGCGGGCGTCGCTGTTATCGGGGTTGGGACGGTTCAGCGCGCTGACGATCCCACGGGTGACGGTGAATCGGAATCCAAAAGGATTGCCGAAGGCCAGTACGGTCTGTCCGGGATGAAGCTGCGAAGAATCGCCTAGCGGGATGTTGGGGAAATTGCTGCCTTCGACCTTGATGACGGCAAGGTCGGTGAGTGGATCCGTGCCAATCAGTTTCGCTGGGAGAATGCGACGGTCGCTCATCGTCACCTTGATGTCAGTTGCTCCGTCGACGACATGGTTGTTAGTGATGATGTATCCGTCGGGCGAGATGATCACGCCGCTACCAATGCCATGCGCGAACTGCTGCTGCGGCATCTGGCCACGCTGGCCGAACTGTTGTCCGAACTCTTGCATGCCTTCGGGCATGCCTTCGGCGGCAGCCTGTTGCTTAACCTTGGCGGTCACGGCCACGTTGACGATAGCGGGAGTGACGCGAGCAGCGACCGTCTCCATCGCCTCGTCAAGCGAAAGTAACGGGGCGATCTTGCTGTCCTCGAGTGGGGTTGCGTTGGAGGTGGCAGCGGCGTGGGCCCGGTCTGGCTGGAGGCAATGATAACCGGCGACGCCGGCCACCAGTGCGATAGCCAGAACGGCGGCTCCGATGCTGCGCTTGGCGGTTCGGGTGGAAAGTGGATTCATGCTTTGCTTGCTCCTATATTGAATGTTTCCGGGTTGCTCAACTGTTTTGTTTGTTGTTGTTTCTACTTGCAATTACAACTAACTAATTAGTTGTTCATAATACGGTTGTGGCGAAAACGCCAGAAAGACTTGGCCTAGGTTCGCTTGCGATCGCCTCCGGTGAGCCTGCGCTGTTGGTACTGGGTCAAGTGGACGATGGAGAGACGCCAAAGAAAAGGACCGTTCACGCCGAACTGCTTGCCTCGCATGACGACCAGTACGGCAGTCGGAACTTCGGAGTTTTGTGGCAGCGTGCCGCTCGACAGAACCATCCTGAGCGGCGCAACAAAATTGCCTTCGAACAATTGGTGCTGAGCGCCACTCTGCGCAAGCGCTGCGTGTGGCTTCGGTGCAATCCCGGGCGTCATGCGGGGACCGGTTGTCGAAGTCTTGTCGGAGGTGATTCCGGTTTCGCGTGCAGCAGCATTTTCGAAGCTCAAATTCAAGGGGTGGAGCCGAGCGTCGATGGGAACCACCTCTGAGTTTGCGCTGGCGACGGAGGGAGCTATCTGCAATTGATCGCTGGAAAACGCGAACAAATGCGGCCCGTAGGAGACGCTGTATCCGCTGACGATGGCTGCAATTGCCATCAGAGCGATGGCGGGCTTCCAGACGCGGCCACTGGCTTCGCGGTCCTTGCGCAGAATCGCGACGATGCGGGTTTTCAGTTGCTGCACGTGGCTCACTGCGGCTTGCGCCAAATGGACTCCGCGGCGGAGAAAACTCTTCTCGGCCAGGCCCAGCAGGGATTCTGCGTAGTCGCGCGGGCTGAAGTCGGCCGCCAGTACGACGTCGTCGCAAGCCATTTCGCGCTCGAGCGAGAGGCGGTTCTCGATGAACCAGACAGCGGGATGAAAGAAGAAGCCCGCCTCGACGATTTTCTGGGCAAGGTTCGTCCAGTCGTCCCAGCGACGAATATGAGCAAGTTCGTGCAGCAGGATGGCTTCGAGTTCTGCGGCAGGAATCTCTTGCAGTGCCCAAGCCGGAAAAACGACGATGGGGCGAAAGTATCCCATGGCTGAGGGGACGCGAACCGCGGCAGAGGAGCACAACACTACCCTGCGATGAGTTTGAATTTCGGCGAGCCTGCTGTTCAGTCTTAAGCCCAGTTGGCTGAGATCGACTGGAACGCAGGTTGCGCGCAACTGCTGCAACCGGTAAAGGCTGCGGCCGACCCTCATCAATCCCAACGAAGCGCCGACTGTCCAAACTGCGAACAGGTAGGATGCGAACGATATGGGCAACGTCACAACACTTCGTGGAATGCTGGAGGTGGCGTTAACGCCGCGGTATGCGAAATGGCATACCCAGGGCAGGATTGCAATCGCGACCAGAGCGGAGAACCACACGGCGAAACGGGTGCCTGAACCGTGGCGACCAAAGCGCTGGGTGACCGCCCACGCCAGGAGGGCGATCGCGATTCCGGCTGGCACACTATTGAGGATGCCGGTGATGGCGATTTGGGCTATCGCGTACAGGTCGTGAGATGAAATCAGCATGATTACCGGCTACTTACGATCCTTCAAGTACTGCTTTAGGCGTTGCAGTTCATCTGCATTCAGGCCAGAGTCTTCGAGGATGTTCAAAACCAGCAATTCGTGGGAATCACGAAATAACCTCTGCACCAGGTGACGGACTTCAGAACGGGTAGCATCGGAGCGCTCGACCACAGGCATGAAGACATGCGCGCGACCATCCTTGGCATGGGCCACGTATCCCTTTTTCTCGAGAATGCGGATGATCGTCAGGACCGAGTTATAGGCCAACAACCTATCACCGGGGAGGGCGTCGAGAACCTGTTGAACAGTCGAAGGGCCACGCTGCCACAACACTTCCATCAGGGGCAGTTCGGCTTCAGTCAGGGTCACAGATCGTTTCGGAGGCACTGGGCTGTTGCTCCCGTAATAAAGGCGTTACGGAGGCTTAGACGGGGGCAACGAAAAAAGGTAACTAATGCTTTAGTTGTTGAGTGACGGGAGGGTAGAAAGTCGGTAACGTTGCTTACCTGGCACCGCGCGAAATTGCAATTTCCGGCACCAAGGGCCAGATAAGAACTAGAATCGCGCTGCCGGGTTCGTGGGTAGCACGCAGAGCCTTCGTCGAGTGGGGAAAAGATTGAAAACCAGCATTTTCGAGATCTTCAAGATCGGAATTGGGCCATCGAGTTCACACACCGTCGGCCCGATGCGGGCAGCCCGCCGGTTTGGATTGGACTTGCAGGAACGAAGATTGTTTGGCCGAGTTACACGGGTGCGGACCGAACTGTTTGGCTCACTAGCCCTGACCGGTCATGGTCACCAGACGGACCGGGCGATACTTCTGGGGTTGTCCGGTGAGGAGCCGGACAAGGTCGATCCGGCGAGCATTGAGGAGAAAATCCGGACTATTCGGGAGCGATGTGCGCTTCGCCTGCTGGACTCGGTAGAGCTTCAATTCCACGAAGACGAGGACCTGCTGTTCCTAAGAACCCAGATGTTGCCCGGGCACTCCAACGGCATGCGCTACACTGCATTCGATCGGGATGGAAGCGAGCTTTATTCGGAAATCTTTTATTCAGTTGGAGGAGGCTTCATCGCACGTGATGGCGAAGATGCCGGTCATTCGGAACTGGAGGCGCCTCCCTTCCCGTTCTCCAGCGCCGACGCGTTACTGGAAATTGGCGATCAGCAAAAGTTGGCGATGTGGCAGATCGTGCTGGAGAACGAGAAGACGTGGCGCGACGTTTCGAAAATTCGCAGCGACCTTGAGCGAATATGGGAGGTCATGAAAGCTTGTGTGCGACGCGGACTTGAGACCGAAGGAACCCTGCCGGGCGGCTTGAATGTGAGGCGGCGCGCTCCGCGGCTGGCGCGAAAACTAAAAGAACAAGGAAGTGCCGATCCTCTGGCGCCGATGGATTGGGTCAACGTTTACGCCATGGCGGTAAACGAAGAGAACGCAGCGGGCGGAAGAGTTGTTACGGCTCCCACGAATGGCGCGGCGGGAATTATTCCAGCCGTAGCGCATTACTACCAGCGGTTCGTCGAGGGCGCGTCGGACGAAGGACTGTTTCGCTACTTTCTAACTGCAGGGGCGATCGGCATCCTTTATAAGGAAAACGCTTCAATCTCTGGCGCGGAGGTGGGATGCCAGGGGGAAGTAGGTGTTGCGTGCTCAATGGCGGCGGGCGGATTGGTTGCAGCGCAAGGCGGATCGAACCGGCAGGTAGAATATGCCGCCGAGATCGGCATGGAACATAACCTGGGGATGACGTGCGATCCGATTGGAGGGCTGGTGCAGATTCCGTGCATCGAGAGGAATGCAATGGGATCCGTGAAGGCGATCAATGCCAGCAGGATCGCGATGCGCGAAACCGACGAACACAAAGTGTCGCTCGACCAGGTGATCGCTACGATGTATCAGACAGGACTCGACATGCAGTCGCGATACAAAGAGACGTCGCTGGCGGGACTAGCGTTGAACGTGATCGAATGCTAGAAATCAAGTCGTGATCACATAAATAGCGCTTTTTGTTTTCCCGAATCAAACACTTGCGTCTGATGCGACTGCCTCTAACGAACGCTTAACCGTTCGTAACAAAACGACACAGCGCGTACTTCATTCCAATAGGAAAATTAAATAGTAGCGTCGGGTTCCTTCCCTGGCGGGACTTGCTGCGATAAGGGTCGTTCCGAGCGAGGCGCTGTGCGCAAAGCTTGGTGATGGAGTGCTTTCAGTTCTGTGTCCAGGGAACTTAGTGAAGCAATTTAGGGAATATGGGAGTGGATAGTTTGTTCGACAATTCGGGAAAGTCAATGGGTCGATCGGTCTTCGAGCATGCTATTGCGAGTGTAGCTCTGATCTTCATCCTCAGCGTCGTTGCGCAGCCTTTTCCTCAGCAAGCGCCTGTTGCGAGTGCGCAGGCAAAAGCGGTGGGCGAGATCAAGTCAATCAGCGGCAGCACGCTTACCCTAATAACTGACGATGGAAAGAGCGTAAGCATTTCCCTTCCCGACGCCACGCGCATCGTTCGGATCGCGCCGGGCCAAACTGACTTGAAGAATGCGATAGCGATCGCGCTCCAGGACTTGCAGGTGGGCGACCGTATTCTGGCACGAGGGAAGGCCTCGGACGATGCCAAGTCATTGACCGCATCGACTGTCATCGTGATGAAGCAATCGGACGTAGCCGCCAAACAACAACAGGAGCGGGAAGATTGGCAGAAGCGCGGCATAGGCGGCCTGGTGAACGCGGTCGATCCGGCTGCCCGGACGGTGACAATTTCGGTGGCGACGCTCGCCGGCAGCAAGACAGTGTTGATCCAAACGTCAAAGAAGACGGTTGTGAGGCATTATGCGCAAAACTCGGTGAAGTTTGACGATGCTAGACCGAGTACTCTGGCGGACATTCATCCGGGCGACCAGTTGCGGGCGCGCGGCACAAAAAATGCAGACGGTGCCGAGTTCGCGGCCGAGGAGATTGTGAGTGGCTCGTTCCGCAACATCGCGGGGACGGTTACTGCGATGAGCGCCGCAGACAATTCGATCACGGTCATGGACTTACTCACCAAGAAACCTGTGGTGGTGAAGGTGACGTCGGATTCGCAATTGCGCAAGCTGCCGCAGATGATGGCCCAGCGCATTGCGATGCGACTGAAAGGCCAGACGGGCGAAGGACAGCCGGCGACTGCTCCGACACCTGGTGCGGCAGGCAGACCGGAAGGTGGTCCTCCGGCGGGTGCGGCGGCTGGGAATGGGAATGGTGGTGGCAACGGGCGCGGCGGCGATTTGCAACAGATGCTGAGCCGCTTGCCAGCGGCCACGGTCAACGATTTTCAAAAGGGCGATGCGGTGATCCTGGTCTCAACCCAAGGCATGGATTCCGAGGTCACGGCGATCACGCTGGTTGGCGGCGTGGAGCCGATCCTCACGGCGGCGCCAGCCGGCAGCCCGGCAATGGTGCTCTCTCCGTGGAGTTTGAGTGGCGGCTCTGCTGAAGGTCCTACTCAATAAATATGCTCACAGGAAGAGCCAGTTTTCATAAGGCAGGGATATTCATGAGATGTTTTACGTTCCGGAGCTTTGCACGGACCGCATACGTTGCGCCACTGCTGATCTTGCTGCTGGGTAGTCAGCTTCGGGGACAAAGTGTTGAAGGATCGCTTCACGGACAGGTCACCGATCCCTCGGGAGCGGCGGTCACCAAGGCGGACGTGCAGATTATCGCACCGGATGGAAAGATCGTCAGCACAACAACCAACCAAATTGGGACGTATGAAATGAAGGGGCTGGCTCCCGGCAAGTATGGGATCAAGGTCTCGGCGAAGGGTTTCGCGTTGTACGAAGTCGATGGGATCGACTTTGTGTCCGGTCAATCGCAGAAGATGGATGTATCGCTTTCGATTGAAGTGCAACAGCAAAACGTCAACGTATCGGATCAAGGAATTGGGGTCGATACGTCGGCCTCAAACAACGCTACGCAAATGGTGCTGAGCGGAAAGGACCTGGACGCGCTATCGGATGATCCCGATGAGTTGCAGTCGGACCTGGAGGCGCTGGCGGGGCCGTCGGCCGGACCGAATGGCGGCCAAATCTATATTGACGGATTCACCGGAGGGCAACTGCCTCCGAAGTCTTCGATTCGGGAGATCCGTATCAACCAGAACCCATTTTCGTCTGAGTACGACAAGCTAGGCTATGGGCGGATCGAAGTATTCACCAAGCCGGGGACGGACCAGTATCACGGACAAGTTTCGACGATGGGCAACTCTTCGTATTTCAATTCCATGAGCCCGTTTGCGACAACTGCCCCGGCGTACGATGCGTTGCAGTATAACGCCAATTTTGGCGGACCACTTGGCAAGAAGACCTCGTTCTTCATCAATGCCGAGAGACGCAACATCGGCGACAACTCGGTGGTGAACGCTTACGTTTTGGACCCAAACTTCAATCAGGTACCATACAACACGTCGGTTTCCACGCCGCATACTCGCACCAGCGTCAGCCCTCGCATGGATTTCCAGCTCACGCCGAAAAATACGCTGAGTGTGCGATACCAATGGTGGCAAGACAACCAAAACAACAATGGAGTTGGACAGTTCTCGCTTCCCACCCAGGCGTACAACCAGACCAGTACGGAGCAGACGCTGCAGCTCAGCGACACCCAGTTGTATGGAACTAAGGTCGTGAACGAGACGCGCTTCCAATACCTGCGCGATCGCAACAACCAGAATCCAGTCGCGACGAACGCGACACTTTATGTGCAGGGCGCTTTCGTCGGAGGGGGAAACAGCTCGGGATATAACGTCGATAACCAGGACCATTACGAAGTGCAGAATTACACGTCGTGGCTGGCCGGGAAACATATGTTGAAGTTCGGCGGACGGCTGCGGGCTACGCGCGATGCCAGCTACTCAAATTCAAACTTCAACGGGACCTTCACATTTACCTCGCTCGACGCATATCAGATAACCGAACAAGGCCTGGCCAACGGCTTGACGCCGACGCAAATCCGCGCGGCGGGCGGTGGCGCGGGACAGCTCTCGGTCACCTACGGAACCCCTTCCACGACCGTTACCATGTACGACGTCGGACTGTACTTTGGCGACGATTGGCGGCTTCGCTCAAACTTCACAGTTAGTTACGGATTACGCTACGAGACCCAGACTGACATCAACGATCACGGTGACGTGGCGCCGCGACTTGCATTCGCGTGGGGTATTGGGAGAGGCAATGCTTCCTCACCGAAAACTGTACTGCGCGCCGGTTGGGGAATGTTTTACGACCGCTTCAATGAGCAGTATGTGCTGCAGGCCGACAGATTAAATGGCACGACTCAGCAGCAGTACATCGTGAACCAGCCGAACTTCTATCCGCTGGTTCCGCCGCAGGGCAGTCCGCTGTTGAATACGGCGAAAGTGTCTCCAACCGTGTACCAGATTTCGCCCAACTTGCGAGCGGGCTATGTGATGCAGACTGCAGTGAGCGTGGAACGGCAAATTACCAAGAACGCGAACGTCGCCGTCTCGTATCTCAACTCGCGCGGCGTACACCAGTTCCTCACGCGCAACATCAACGCACCGTTTCCGAATACGTACAACCCCAGCGATCCGACTAGCGGCATACGACCGTTCGGCGACATTGGAAACATCTACCAGTACGAATCAGGCGGAGCTTTTGAGCAGAACCAGTTGATTGTGAACGCTAATGTGCGGGTTGGTTCCAGGGTCTCGCTGTTTGGCTGGTACACGCTGAACAACGTAAACGCTAATACCAATGGGGCCAACAGCTTTCCCAACAATCAATTCGACCTGGCAGAGAATTATGGACCAACCGCCTATGATGTGCGTAATCGCGTATTTGTCGGGGGGACGATTGCTTTGCCGCGCGGCATCCGACTGAGCCCGTTCCTGGTGGCGAGCTCGGGCATACCGTTCAACATCACGCTGGGGCAGGACTACAACGGAGACTCAATCTTCAACGACCGTCCGACATTCGCCACAGACCTGACGCGACCGAGCGTAGTTGTGACACAGTGGGGAACATTTGATACGGCCCCAATGGCGGGACAGAAAGTGATTCCTCCGTATTATGGAACCGGCCCGGGTCGGTTTGCGCTCAACCTGCGCGTCAGCAAAACAATTGGATTTGGACCAGAAACCAAGAGCAGCGGCGGGGGCATGAGCGGCGGACCTGGAGGGGGACCGGGAGGCGGGCGTGGTCCCGGAGGAGGACGTGGGCCGGGTGGCGGATTCGGCGGAGCGATGGGCGGTCCAATTGGGCTGGGCAGCGCGACCAGTCGGCGCTACAACCTCACAATCAGTGTGAACGCACGCAATATCTTCAACAACATCAATTATGCTCCGCTGGTGGGGAACCTGAGTTCTCCGATCTTTGGACAACCGAACTCGATCGCTGGCGGGCCCTACGGGTCGTCGTCTGCACCACGCAAGATTGAATTGCAGGCAATGTTTAACTTCTAGGAGCGGTCGCCCACAGTCCGACTCCGCGAAGAGAATCGTGCAATCCACCGAAAAGCGCCCCAGCGCTCAATCCCTCGCAGTTGAGCCAATACGTTCCCTGCAAACAGCTGCAACCTCTGTTTTCGTCGGAGTGCAGGCGACGTCATCAATTCTCCGTTGCAACCAAACTGAGGGTTGCCGAAACCGAGTCCCGCTTATAAACTCGGCGTGCTGAGAATCAGAGCCTAGCACTGTTGCATCTGCGTTTGAACGCGAATTCAAGCTCTGTTCCCGGTGTGCCCAGTCGCAATGCACGAGTAGCGTAATTAGGCTTGGGCACAGTCACTGCACGTTATTTGATGCAAGTTCGTGCATATCGGTAACACGATTCGCAGGAGCCAGGGACGAACGATCATGCAGGGGTTGCTGACGAAGCTAGTGCTTGCTGCAGTCTTAATCGGCAGTCCACTGGCGGCGCAAGAACAGCCTGAGGTGTTAACCGTCGATCAGGCGGTGCAGATCGCGCTTGCCGACAACCGCACGCTGAAGATCGTTTCCCTGAACCTGGACGTACACAATGAGAAGCTGGCTGCCGACAAGACCAAGCGCCTTCCCTCGTTCAACACCTATGTATTTGGTTCGGAGTTACTCACACCTATCTCGTACACGGTGCCGCCCGGTCAGTTTGGCACGTACCCCGCGACTGGCCCGATCCCAGCGACGACCTCGTACATCACAACACCAGCCCACCCTACCGCGCTGGTGATGGCCAGCGCGTCGCAACCTCTGCTATCGCTGTATCGCATCAACCTGTTCTTGCGTGGGCAGGAGCTCTCGGTTGAGCAGGCAAAAGAACAACTGCGAGGTGAGCGACAGGCAGTGGCCGATAACGTTCGCCAGAACTATTACAAGGTCATGCAGATCGAGAACGAGATTGATTCGATGCAAGCCAGCATCAAGCAATACCAGGAGCTCGACCGCATCACGATGCAATACGTCTCGGAGCAGGTGGCATTGAAGTCGGAAAACTTGGAAGTAAAGGCCAAGCTGGCGCGGGAGCAACTCAACCTGCTGAAGGCCCAGGACAAACGGCAAACGGCGAAAGAGACGCTCAACGATCTGCTGGGACGCGATCTCAAGACAGAGTTTCGCACGGCCGCTGTGGCTCCGGTTACCCCGGCTGAAGTAAATCTGGAGCTAGCGGAGGCTAAGGCGCTGGAGCAGAATCCGCAAGTGGCCGAAGCAGTAATTGGGGTGAAGCAGGCGACCAACGCTCGCCAACTGGCGAAATCGCAATATATTCCTGACCTGAACTTCTCGGTCCAGTATTCTTCGCCATTTGGTTATGACTTCGTACCGCAGAATGTTGCCAACGCGGGGTTCGAGTTCCGCTGGGAGCCATTCGATTGGGGACGACGCAAGCACGACGTCAACGAAAAAACCATCAACGTCGAGCAAAGTAAGCTGAAACTCACCAGCACCAAGTCGCAGATATTAATTGATGTGGGCGATAAATTCCGCTCCCTGCAGGAAGCGCGGGCCGCGGTGGCGGTGGCGCAAGCTAAACAGGAAGCGTCGCGTGAAAAGCTGCGCGAAGTGACTCTACAGTACGAACAGAAGACGGCGCTACTGCGCGATGTACTGCAACAACAGGCTGCCATGGAGAGCGCAAACTCCGAGTACAACAATGCGGTGACTGATTTCTGGAGCGCGAAGGCAAGTTTCCAGAAAGCAACAGGTGAGGAATGATCCAGGACAGGACCCAAGGGCGAAATGTGGTGGCGAGTTCGCTGCTGGTAGCTACACTTGCGAGCGCCACGCTGTTGAGCGCCTGTCGCCAGAGTGCGTCCACGCCCCGGCCGCTGACTCCGGTACGCACCAGTGAAG
>Ga0208478_1000086_pt1 | contig 35824 bp, 35 predicted proteins | sample NGESurdeep072012_5_FD_184462 | JGI IMG/M metagenome (GOLD analysis project Ga0208478, IMG submission 184462) | Arctic peat soil microbial communities from Barrow, Alaska - NGEE Surface sample 415-2 deep-072012 (SPAdes) | ecosystem: Environmental > Terrestrial > Soil > Wetlands > Peat ...
CACTTGTACTCGTAGATCGGCATTGTTTTGAGCAAGTATATCGGCCGATTCTTGGCACTCTGGAGCCGAGAGTGCCAAGAGCGCCGGCGCCGCTAGGATCCGGCGCGTGCCCGACGATGTCGTGACCATGGACAAGATCGTGTCGCTGTGCAAGCGGCGCGGCTTCATCTTCCCCAGCAGCGAGATCTACGGGGGGCTCGGGTCCAGCTACGACTACGGCCACTACGGGGTGCTCCTGAAGACGAACGTCAAGGGCCAATGGTGGCGCTCGATGCTGCAGGAGCGGGAGGACGTCGTCGCCCTGGACTCGGCGATCATCCAACACCCGAAGACGTGGGAGGCGAGCGGGCACCTCGCGGGCTTCACCGATCCGCTGGTCGACTGCCGCACGTGCAAGCTCCGCTTCCGCGCCGACCGGCTCGAGGACGCCCGGTGCGGCCGCAAGCCCTCGAAGCACCCTGGCGAGACGAGCGAGTGCGACCTCACCGAGGCGCGCGACTTCAACCTGATGTTCCAGACCACCGTCGGGCCGATCAAGGAGGAGGGCGCGACCGTCTACCTGCGCCCGGAGACCGCCCAGGGGATCTTCCTCAACTTCAAGCACTACCTGCAGTTCTCGCGCAAGAAGCCGCCGTTCGGGATCGCCCAGATCGGCAAGAGCTTCCGCAACGAGATCACCCCGGGGAACTTCGTGTTCCGCACCCGGGAGTTCGAGCAGATGGAGATGGAGTTCTTCGTGCCGCCCGACGAGGCACAGCGGTGGTTCGAGCACTGGGTCGCCGAGCGCCTCGACTGGTACATCCGGCTCGGGATCCGCGCCGACCATCTGCGCCTGCGTCCCCACGAGCAGGACGAGCTCTCCCATTACTCGAGCGCCACCTCCGACGTCGAGTACGACTTCCCGATCGGGTGGTCGGAGCTCGAGGGGATCGCCAACCGCGGCGACTTCGACCTGCGGGCCCACGCCGAGCACTCGGGGCAGAAGCTCGAGTACGTCGACACCGCCAGCGGCGCGCGCTACGTCCCGCACGTGATCGAGCCGGCGGCCGGCGCCGATCGTGCCACGCTGGCGTTCCTCGTCGACGCCTACGACGAGGACGAGATCGAGGGCGAGGCGCGGACCGTGCTGCGGCTGCACCCGCTGATCGCGCCGATCAAGGTCGCGGTCCTGCCGCTGGTCAAGAAGGACGGCCAGCCCGAGCTGGCCCGGGAGATCTATCGCGACCTGCGCGAGCGCGTCCAGGCCGAGTACGACGAGGGTGGCGCGATCGGGCGTCGCTACCGGCGCCAGGACGAGATCGGCACGCCGTGGGCGGTCACCGTCGACCACCAGTCGCTCGAGGATCGCACCGTCACGCTGCGGGACCGCGACCGCCTCGCCCAGGAGCGGATCGCGATCGGCGATCTCGCCGACGAGCTCGAACGCCGGCTGCGCGCGCCGTGGCGCTCGCCCAAGGAGACCGCCGCCGAGCCGTCCTGAGGGCGATCCCGCGCCGCCGCGGCCGGCTACTTCAGCCGCGCCTGCGCGGAGGCGGTGAAACCGTCCGCGGTGGGCGTTGCGCTGACGCCCTGGACCTCGACGTGCGGATCGCCGAACACGGTCACGTTCGCCAGGCCTCCGAACGGCACGTTGGGCGAGACCACGAGGCTGCCGCTCTGCGCCCGCACGGTCGCGTCGACGGTCGCGGTCACGCCGAGCAGGGATGCCGTGCCGCGCAACGTCAGCTGCCCGTTGCCCGACGAGACCGGCGTGACCGACTGCAGGATCGGCAGCGCGGCCTGGAGGTCGGACTCACTGATGTGCGCCGATCCGGTCAGCTCGTCGCCGCGCTTGTGCAGACTGGCGTTGCGCAGGGTGAGCAGCCCGGTGTTGAGCTCGCCGGCCGAGGCGTCCAGCGTGCCGACGTCGGCGGTCTGGCCGAGCAGGCCGCCCAGGTCGCCGGCGGTCGACTGATAGGAGCCCATCCGGATCACCACCCGCTCGGCGTGGTGCCAGAGCAGCTCGATCGCCGGAAACGCGTGCACCTCGACGTGGAGCACGGTGCCGTTGTGCGAGAGCCGATCGTGCAGCCGCTGCGCGGCGATCCCCGGAAGCACGAGCTGCGCAACCACGAGCACCAGCAGGACGACGCCGCCGGCGACGAGGATGGCGATGCGCCTCACTGGCCGAACGTTAATGAACCGGCGCTCAGCGCACGCCGAGCAGATCCACGACGAAGACGAGCGTCTCGTCGGGGCCGATCACGCCTCCCGCGCCGCGCTTGCCGTAGGCGAGGTTCGGCGGGATCGTGATCCGGCGCCGGCCGCCGACGCGCATGCCGGCCACGCCCTGATCCCAGCCGGGGATCACCTGGCCCTTGGCGAGGCCGAACTTGAACGTGTCGCCGCGATCCCAGGATGCGTCGAACTGCTTGCCGTTCTTCCACGACACGCCCACGTAGTGCACCTCGACGACATGCCCGGCCGCCGCCTCCTCGCCGTCACCGAGGACGATGTCCTCGATCTCGAGCTGGTAGGACGGCGGCTCATCGGACGGAACCAGTACCTCGGGCTTCTCGTTCGGCGCCATCTCCCGGCAGCCTATCCCAGCCCACGTCCGGGCGTCATTCGTCCGCCATCGCCAGCAGCGTCGTGACGGTCTTCCAGTTGCGCGCGGTCGCTGTCACCCCGAGGCGGCGGTCGGAGATCAGCTTCGCCAGCGCCGAGGCGTGGATGCCCTCCGGGTGCCAGGCGTAGATCTCGCGCCCGTGATGCGCGAATCGCTCCGGCGCGACGTCGACGGCGGCGATTGTGCGGATCGCCTCGGCGGCCGGCTCGGCCGGGAGGAAGCTGACCTGGTAGCGCCTGGGATCATCGGCGACGTCGCCGAGCGGATTGAGCGCAACCACCGCGGCGAGCTCGTCGCGCGTACGCACGACGACCCGGATGTCGATCCCGAACCCGGACCGGACGTGGCGCTCGAGCTCCTGCTCGAGCCGGTGCGGGGACAGCCGGCTCGAGAGCACCACATTCCCGCTCTGCACGTATGTGCGCACGTCGCCGTAGCCCTCGCCGGTGAGCAGGTCCCGCAGGTCGCCCATGGGCACGCGTCGATTGGGCCCCAGATTGATACCTCGCAGCAGCGCGACCTGGACCGCCATCGATCCGCAGAGTACGCCTCGAGCCCGCAGCGCGATCGGCCTGCCGTGCTCTTCTGACCGGGTGGCCTCAACCGGCGAGCACCCGATCGGTGCGCGGGCGACGCTCGAGCACCTGGCGGACGACCCGCAGGCGCTGCTGGCGCGATTCCCCCGGTTGCGGCTCGACCGGGGCCGGCCCGCACCCGTCGTGCGCGGTCTCGTGTTCCGCAAGCCGGTGAGGGTGGAGGTGCTGTGCGGCGCGCCCCCGGGCCGCGGAGCCGCGACGCTCGCGCGCATGGCGTCGACGATCCGCGTCGCCTTGTCGCCCGCGAGTTGCGGCCTCGGCCCGGCTGCAGGTGAAGTCGCTGCCTCCACGGTCCCCCGATTCTAATTGGCTGCTTAACGACGAAGGCGCCCGGTCTGTGGGCGCCTTCGGCACGTCGAAGATCGGGGATGCGATCAGGCGGCGGAGACCGGCGATCCCGGCGGCACGGGGGTGGGGCTGACCGGCGGCGTGTACTCGAACTCCTCCTCGGCACCGAACAGCGTGTCGAGCACCTTGGAGCGCAGCGACTCCGAGGCCACGAGGGCGACGCCGGTGCCGACGCCGGTGATGATCACGACGCGCCCGAAGGTGAGTCCCTTGCGGGCCTTCTTCTTCGGTGCGTCCGTCAGCGCCGCGGTCGCGTCGCGGGCGGCCGCGAACGCGTTCTGAAGATCACGCTGCAGCTTCTTGTCGTCGAACAGCTTCGCCGGCGTCTTGCCGTTGGACAGGCGCCCATAGGCGCTCCGGCCCGAGTCCATTGCGGTCGCGATCGAGTCGCGCAGGTGGGCATCCTCGATCAGCCGGTGGATGTACGGGTTCGACCTGACGATCTCGACGACCTCTGCCGGGTTGAACGCGGCGGCCTTCGCCTTGGCCTTTTTACGTCTTGACATGTCGCTCCCTCTGGTCCGTGTTGCTCGTGCAGTCTCAGAATACGCGAAGACGATCGGCCCTCGTGAGCGAGAATCTACCCTGCACCCACCGCATTGAACCGAGTGCGCTGCCGTGCTCGGGCTCGCTCGAGCGCCGCTTCGAGCACCTCGCCGATCTCCGCGACGAACACGAACTCCAGGTTCTTGCGCAGATGCTCGGGGATCTCGTCGATGTCCTGGGCGTTCAGCTCCGGCGCGATCACGCGCTTGATCCCGTAGCGCTGGGCAGCCAACGCCTTCTCCTTGAGCCCGCCGATCGGCAGCACCTGGCCGGTGAGGGTGATCTCCCCCGTCATCGCGGTGTCGGCGCGCACCTTGCGCCCGGACAGGAGCGAGGCGATCGCGGTCGCCATCGTGATGCCGGCGCTCGGCCCGTCCTTGGGGATCGCGCCCGCCGGCACGTGGATGTGGAGGTCGTGGTGCGCGAACCAGTCCTCCGGCAGATCCGGGAACAGCTCGAGCGCGTTGCTGCGCACGTAGGACAGAGCTGCCTGGGCGGACTCCTTCATCACGTCACCGAGCTGGCCCGTGATCGTGAGCTTGCCGCTGCCGGGCATCCCCGTCGCCTCGATGAACAGCACGTCTCCGCCGACGGGCGTCCACGCCAGGCCGGTGGCCACGCCGGGCCGCGCCGTGCGCCGGCGCGTCTCGGAATGGAACGTGGGCTTGCCGAGCAGATCCCGGACCCGCGGCTCGGTGACGGCGACCTTGCGCTTCGCCTTGCCTTCGGCGAACTGCCGCGCCACCTTGCGCGCGACGGATCCGATCTCCCGCTCGAGCTGGCGCACCCCGGCCTCGCGTGTGTAGTGGGCGATGATCGCCCGCAGCGCCGGGTCGCTGAAGCCGATCCTGCTCTTGGTCAGGCCGTTGCGCTCGATCTGCCTCGGCACCAGGTATCGCCGGGCGATCTCGAGCTTCTCGGCCTCGGTGTAGCCCGCGAGTTGGATCAGCTCCATGCGGTCGCGCAGCGGTCCGGGGATCGTCTCGAGCGTGTTCGCCGTGGTCACGAAGATCACGTGCGAGAGGTCGAAGGGAAGGTCGAGGTAGTGATCGCGGAAGTTTGCGTTCTGCTCGGGGTCGAGCACCTCGAGCATCGCGCTCGACGGATCGCCGCGGAAGTCGGCGCCCATCTTGTCGATCTCGTCGATCATCAGCAGCGGGTTGTTCGCGCCCGCGTCGCGCATCGCGCGGATGATCGTGCCCGGCATCGCGCCGATGTAGGTGCGGCGGTGGCCGCGGATCTCGGCCTCGTCGCGCACGCCGCCGACGCTGATCCGCTCGAACTTGCGCCCGAGCGCGCGAGCGATCGAGCGCCCGAGCGAAGTCTTGCCGACCCCGGGCGGACCCACGAACAGAAGGATCGAGCCGCGGGCGTCAGGCTTCAGCGACCGCACGGCGAGGAACTCGAGGATCCGGTCCTTGACCTGCTCGATGTCGTAGTGATCCTCGTCGAGCACCGTGCGCGCGTGACGGAGGTCGAGGTTGTCCTCGGTGAAGGCGTCCCACGGCAGCGTGGCGATCCATTCCAGGTACGTGCGGACCACGCCGTACTCGGCCATCGCCGGCTGCAGGCGCTCGAGCCGGGCGAGCTCACGGTCGACCTGCTTGCGGACCTCCTCGGGCAGAACATGCGCGGCCAGCTGCTCGCGCAGTTCGTTCGCCTCCTGCTGGGCCTCATCGGTCTCCCCCAGCTCCTCCTGGATCGCCTTCAGCTGCTGGCGCAGGAAGTACTCGCGCTGTCCCTTCTCGAGCTCGGACTGGACCTGCGACTGGATCTTGGATCCGATCGCCACCACCTCGAGCTCGCGCGCCAGCACCTCGGACAGGCGTCGCAGCCGCTTGGAGACGTCGAGCTCCTCGAGCAGCGCCTGTTTCTCGTCCGCCTTCAGCCGCAGCGCGCCCGCGATCAGGTGCGAGAGGGCGCTCGGATCCTCGACATTGGCCACCATGATCTGCAGCTCCTCCGGGAGGTACGGGACCTCCTGGACGATGTTGGAGAAGGTCTGCTGCACATTGCGCATCAGCGCGATGAGCTCGGGGCTCTGCTTGACGACGTCGGGCGCCTCCGCGATCTCGGCCACGAGGTAGGGCTCGGTCTGCACCCACCGGTCGATCCGCACCCGCTGGCCGCCCTGGATCAGGACCCGGAGCGTGCCGTCGGGGACGCGGATCATGCGCGCCACGACGCCGATCACTCCGACGTCGTAGAGGTCCTCCGGCCCCGGCGTCTCGATCTCGGGATTGCGGCTGGCCACCATCACGATCGAACGGTCGCCGCGCAGCACGTCGTTGATCAGCTCGATGCTGCGCTCCTGCCCGACGTTGAGCGGGATCAGCATGTCCGGGAAGGTGACGGTGTCACGCAGGGGGAGCACGCCGGCCTGGGCCGGCACCTCGCGCGTGTCGCTCACTGCCACCTCGCGCGGCCCGCCGTCGGGTACGCCGACCTCGATCACGTCAGTCGCCGTCGGCCCGCTCGAGTGACACCTGGGTGTGCCGCTCCGTCCCCTCGAGCGGTAGCTCGACGCGCAACATGCCGTCCTCGTAGCGGGCCTTGGCCTCCTCGGCGCGCACGTCGGCGCCGAGCTCGACCACGCGACGGAACTGGCCACGCTCGATCTCGACCTGCTGATAGACGTCGCCCTCGACCGCGGCCGGCCCGCGGTGGCCGGAGAGGATCAGCTTGCGGCCCTGGATCTCGAGCTCGAGCTCGGAGATGTCGACCCCGGCCAACTCGGCCGTGACGATCGCGCGCGGCGGGTCCGAGGTGTAGGCGACGTCGACCGCAGGCGAGAACCCGGCGCGCTTGCGGGACAGTCCGGTGCGCTCGAACACGTCCCCGAACAACTCGTCCATCTCGCGCCGCATGCGCTCGAAGTTGGCGAACAGATCACGCTCGGGCATCGACGGCTGTCAGGTTACCCCTCGGCCGCCGTGGCGGGTTTCGAGCCCGGGTGCGGGGCCACTCGTGGTCCCCGCCGGAACGGTGGGAACCACCAGTGCAGCATTAGATCGTGTAGACGGCGCCCTCGGCGGCGAGCTCGACCGGACTTCCGAAGGCCTCGCACGCCTCGGCGCACGCCCACTCGGGATCGAGCTCGTCGGAGAAGTGCGTGATCACGAGCCGCTGGGCGCCGGCGCGACGACCGTGATCGCCCGCCTCGCGCGGGGTCAGGTGGCCGCGCATGCCCGTGCGCTCCGGCCGCGGCAGCGTCGCCTCGATCAACAGCAGCTCGGTGCCTGCGGCGAACGTGACCAACTCGTCGTTCGGGCTGCAGTCGGCGCTGTAGGTCAACCGCGCGCCGCTGTCGCTCGAGATCTCGACCGCGAACGTCTCGGTGTAGTGGGGAACCTCACAGAAGCGCGCCCGGAACGGACCGATCGTGAGCTCGTCGGGCATGTCGTACTCCTGCAGCTCGAACGCCCGCTCGATCAGGTCCTCGTTGCCCCAGCAGGCGACGAGCGCCCGGAACAGGTCGCCGGCGCCCGACGGCGCGTACAGGAGCGGGCGCGCGGGATGACTCGTGCCGGGCCAGCCGCCGACGGCGACGGGTTGCTGGCGCGGGGCGTAGGTGAGCGCATAGCTGAACGGGACCAGGTCGAGAATGTGATCGGCGTGCAGGTGACTGATGAGGACGGCGTCGATGTCGACGTAGTCACGCCGCTCGCGCAACTTCGAGAACACGCCGTTGCCGCAGTCGAGCAGGAGCGCGTGATCTCCCTCTTCGATCAGGTAGCCGCTGCATGCGCCGCCCGCGTCCTGCCAAGCCGGCGACTTCCCAAGCACGGTGATCCGCACACCGCTCCTCTCTCGTGTCAGCGTCACTCTATCCCGGCACCCGCGCTCGCAGCGCAAGCGGCGGTGCGCGTGCACAACGCGGTTCACCACGCGCCGGGGGCGACCACGCGCGTTACGATGGCTCGAGGTGAGCCGGGAAGTCTGGTCGGCACCCGACGACCCGCGCGCAATGGTGCCCACCGACCCCATGCCCTCCTGATGTTCCGGCTCTCGCCCGGCGCCGAGTGGCGGCGCGAGGCGTTGCGAACCAACCTGTGGCTGGTGCCGGCGATCGAGGTCGGACTGGCCGTGATCCTGTTCTGGGTCACGCACGCGATCGACCGCTCCGCGTACGACGGCCACGTTCACCTGCCGACATGGGTGATCGTCGGGAACGGCGATGCCGCCCGGCAGATCCTGACCGCGCTCGCCGCCGCGGTGATCACCGTCGTGGGCGTCGTCTTCTCGATCATGATCGTCACGCTCACGCTGGCCTCGACGCAGTTCGGGCCGCGCATGCTGCGCAACTTCATTCGCGACCGCGGCACGCAGGTGACGCTGGGCACGTTCGTGGCCACCTTCGTCTACGCGACGTTGGTACTCGTCTCGATCTCTCCCGGCCCGCACGGACAGCCGGACTTCGTCCCCCACCTCTCGGTCACGGTGTCGGTCGGGCTGGTCGCCTTGTCGATGGGGGTCCTGATCTTCTTCATCCACCACATCGCGACCTCGATCCAGCTGCCCCAGGTGATCGCCAGCATCGCGCAGGATCTGTCGGAGGCGATCGACCTCGAGGCCGGGACGGGCCGGCCGGTGCTCGAAGCCGGGCCGTCGGTCCCCGAGTTGTTGCGGCGGATGCGCGAGAACGGTGGCTCCGTTCAGGCGCCCTCGAGCGGGTACCTGCAGTTCATCCGCCATGAGACGCTGACGGCGATCGCGACCGAGAAGGGCTCGGTCATCCGGCTGCTGTACCGGCCCGGCCACTTCCTCGTCGCCGGCCACACGATGGCCACGGTGTGGCCGGCCGACGCGGCGCCAGCGGTCGCCCACGAGCTCCGCCGCGCCCATGTGACCGGGCCGTTCCGGACCCTGACGCAGGACCTCGCATTCGCGGTCGATCAGCTCGTCGAGATCGCGATCCGAGCGCTGTCGCCCGCTGTCAACGACACCTTCACCGCGCTGACCTGCATCGACTGGCTCGGCGACAGCCTGTGCAAGGTCGCGAGCGGCTGGCATCCGACGCGTGTGCATCGGGACAGCCACGGTTACGTCCGCGTCATCACCTCACACGTGTCCTATGCGCGACTGGTCGAGCGCGCGTTCGAGAAGATCCGGCAGGCCGGTCGCGGCATGCCCGCGGTGATGATCCGCCAGCTCGAGGCGCTGAGCAAGATCATGGAGCAGGCGACCACCGTGGAGCGACGCGAGCTGTTGCTCGATCAGGCCGCGATGCTCCTGCGCTCGAGCGAGGAGTCGATCCCGGAGGCCGCCGACCGCGACGACGTCAAGCGCGAGTACGACGTGGTCATCGCGGCCGCCGTCCGGGTCGCCGCGGCGCAGGTCACGGCGGGGGAGCGGGCCGCCGCACCCGCGGAGACCGAGTCCAACTAGTGGTGGTCGTTGCCCTGCTCCCCGCCGCGGCGCTTCGGGTCCAAGACCCAGCCCATGAACACGGCCAGGAGGACGAAGGCGATGAAGGCGCCGATCAGCGGCCAGTACATGGCGCGAAACATATCGGTCGGGCGGGCCGGATGCGCCCGCGCCCGCCGGGCCCGGGCGGGGCGCATCCGGCGGGAGCGATCCCCGCAGTCCACCTACGCGTGCAGCGCAACCTGCTCCTGAGGCGAGGGGAACGCCCACGCCACCTGCAGCCGGCGTTCCTGGCGGAACACGAACCGCATCTGGCTCGGCGGCCGCAGACCGTCGGGATGGGCCGGGCGAAAGGTGGGGCACGGACCGGCTTCCGAGAGCGCGCAGAGGAGGTTCTGGTGAAAGAAGCAGTTCTCGCAGCTCGCCTTCGCTGCAGCGGTGCGCTCGGTTACCATGCTTGTGCTCGACCTCTGTTCCCTGGTTGCGTTTCGACCTACGACTGCAGCCATCAAAGCGGAATTCGCCCCCCTCGCGCAATGGTGAATCTCGGAAAACGCAGGAACTTCCGCCGAACTCGGAAACCACCAAAGAGCGGGACTTTTGTCAGCCGACACGGGAACCGCCCGCATTTTCCGTAGGTTTCAACCGGTGGTCATCGAGCCCAGCTCCGGAGTGCGCGTCCAGCTGTTCGTGACCTGCCTCGTCGACCTGCTCTACCCGGAGGTCGGCGAGCGCACGGTCGCCCTGCTCGAGCGACTCGGATGCGAGGTCGCGTTCACCCGCGAGCAGACGTGCTGCGGGCAGCCCGCGCTCAACTCGGGCCATCCCGTCGCGGCGCGCACCGTCGCCGGCCACTTCCTCGACGCGTTCGCCGAGACCGACGGCCCGATCGTGGCGCCGTTCGGCTCCTGTGTTCACATGGTCCGCCACCACTACCCGAGGCTGTTCGCCGACGCCGCGCCCCGGCAGCGGGATCTGGCCCGGACGCTCGGTGCGAGGACCACCGACCTGGCCAGCTTCGTCGTGGACGTGCTCGGCCGATCCGACGTCGGCGGCCGCTACCCCGGCTCCCGTGACGACGCCCCGGTCCCGGTGGCCTACCACCACGAGTGTCACCTCCTGCGCGGCCTCGGCGTGGCCGACGCCCCGCTCGCGCTGCTGCGCGGCGTCGCCGGCTGCACGGTGGTGGAGACCGAGCGCGGCGACCTCTGCTGCGGGTTCGGCGGCACCTTCTCGCTCAAGATGAGCAACGTCTCGGTGGCGATGGCCGACGAGAAGCTCGACCGGGCGCTCGCGGCGGGCGCCCGGGCGATCGTCTCCACCGACGTCGGCTGCCTGATGCACCTCGAGGGTCGCGCCCGGCGCCGCCGGCTTCCGTTGGCCGTGCACCATCTCGTCGACCTGCTCGAGCCCGACGGTCGGCTGTGAGCCCGCACATGCACGAGCATCCGCAGGCCGAGCCCGATGCCGGCGTCTCGCTCAACCTCCATCGCGCCGCCGGGAATTGGGCCCGGCAGCGCGGCGTGGCGCGGGCGCGCGTTGACTGGGAGCAGTGGCGCGAGCAGGCCCGCGCGGTGCGGGCTGACGCGGTCGGCCACATGGACGAGCTGATCGACCTCCTGAGCCGGCGCGTGAGCGCGGCCGGCGGCCACGTCCATCGCGCGCGCACGGCGGCGGACGCGCGCGAGCACGTGATCCGCATCTGCCGCGAGGTGGGCGCGCGGAGCGCCGTCAAGGCGAAATCGATGACCAGCGAGGAGATCGGGCTGGGCGACGCCCTCGCCGCGGCCGGGATCGACGCCGTTGAGACCGACCTCGGCGAGTACATCGTGCAGGCCATGGGCGACCGTCCGTCACATCTGCTGGCCCCGGCCGTCCATCTGAGCGCCGCCCAGGTGGCGGAGCTCTTCTCCCGGGAGTCCGGGCACACGCTCGACCCCGACGACACGCGCAGCCTCGTCGACCATGCGCGCGACGTCCTGCGGCCGCGATTCCTCGCCGCCGACGTCGGGATCACCGGGGCCAACCTCGCCGTGGCGGAGACGGGAACGCTGGTGTTGGTCGAGTCCGAGGGCAACATCCGCCTCTCGACCGCGCTCCCCCGGGTACACATCGCGGTGATGGGGATCGAGAAGGTCGTGCGCGACTGGGACGGGGCGGCGCACCTGGTGCAGATGCTGCCGCTCGCCGCTCACGGCGTGCCCGCGGCCGCGTCGACGTCCTACATCACCGGCCCCGCCCGCGACGGCGACGACGGACCCGAGCAGCTTCACCTCGTGCTGCTCGACGGTGGCCGCTCGTCGATCCAGGGCACCGAGTTCGAAGCGGCGCTGCACTGCATCCGCTGCGGCGCCTGCATGTACGCGTGTCCGGTCTATCGGCAGGTCGGCGGTCACCATTACGGGAGCACCTACAGCGGACCGATCGGGGCCGTGATCACGCCGCTGCTCGAGGGACTCACGCCGGACACGGCCGAGCTGCCCTGGTTCTCATCCCTGTGCGGCGCGTGCGTGGAGGCGTGCCCGGTCAAGATTCCGCTCGACGACCAGTTGGTGATGCTCCGGGCGCGAGCCGCCGTCGCGAACAGCGCCGCGGCCGGCCGGCGGCCCGACCCCGAGGGCGCGCTGTTCCGGGCCTGGGCGGCGCTGTGGTCGCGACCCGCCACGTATCGGGCGACCGCCGCCACCGCCGGTCGCGCACTCGCGCCGCTGTGGTCCACCATCGCCCGGGAGCACGAAGACGGGGGCTGGCACACGCGGGCGCCGTTCCCGTTCAGCCACTTCACCGACGGGCGCGACGCGCTCGGCCCGGATCCGGAGCCGTTCCACGCCCGCTGGCGGCGCCGCCGTGGCTGACGCCGACCGACTGGACGAATTCGAGCGGCTGCTCGCCGAGGCGGGCGGACGGCTGCATCGCGCCGAGTCGCTGGACGCCGCGCGGACCGTGGCCCGGGAGCTGATCGGCGAGGGCACCGTGGCCCGCTGGCACGACGGCACGCTCGACGCGATCGCCGCCCGGGAGGCGCCGCCGGCCGAGGCCGATGTCTCGCTGATCGTCGCCGACGTCGGCGTGCAGAGCACCGGCGCGATCGGCTGGGCCCACCGCGCCGGTCGCCCGCGGGCCACGGGTCTGCTCCCCACGCGCCAGATCGCGTTGCTGGCCGAGGGCGATCTCGTCGCGAGCGTCCCCGAAGCCCTCCGCAAGCTGGGCCTGACATCGTCCTCGCCACCCGCGAATGTCGTGTTTGCCGCGGGCCCGAGCCGGACATCAGACATCGAGCAGCGCTCCATCCGCGGTGTCCACTCGCCGCGCGAGCTCGACGTCATCGTATTTTCTTGACCATGAACATCCTCGTGACCGGCGTGACCGGCTCCGTCGGCTCACGGCTTGCGCCCCGCCTCAGGCGCGACGGCCACGTGCTCCGGGGTCTCACCCGCAACCCGGCCACCGCGACGGTCGACCCCGGCCTCGCCGTGGACCTCGTCGAAGGCGACGCGATCTCCGGTCGCGGCCTCGACACGGCACTCGAGGGGATCGAGGTCGCCTACTACCTGATCCATTCGATGGAGCCGAGCACGAACGGAGGCTTCGACGCACGCGAGCTGCGCTCGGCCGAGAACTTCGCCCGCGCCGCTCGGACGGCCGGCGTCGGCCGGATCGTCTACCTCGGAGGACTCGTCCCCGCCGGCGGCCCGGTCTCACGCCACCTCGCCAGCCGGCTCGCGGTCGAGCAGGTCCTGCTCGGGACCGTCCCCGATTCGGTGGCCTTCCGCGCCTCGATCGTGATCGGCGCCCAGTCGCGTTCGTTCCGGCTGCTCGTGCGCCTCGTCGAGCGGATGCCGGTGCTCGCCGTGCCGGCGTGGAGCACGCACGTCACCGCACCGATCGACGAGCGCGACGTGGTCGAGTTGCTGGCCCGCGCCGCGAGCAGCGATCGGGTGAGCGGCGCGTCGCTTGACGTCGCCGGACCCGACGTCGTCTCCTACGGTGAGCTGATCGACCGCATCCGGCATCACATGCTCGTGGGCCGGCCCACGCTGTCACTCAAGCACCTCACCTTGACCCCGATCGCCAGCCGGCTCTCGGCCATGATCGCCGGCGAGGACCACGCCCTCGTCGGACCGCTGATGGAGAGCCTGGGCGAGGACCTGCTGCCGCGCGACAATCGCGGACCGGCACTGCTGGGGGTACGGATGCACCGACTCGATGCGGCGATCGAGCGGGCACTCCGTGACTGGGAAGCGACCGAGGCGCTGGCCGCCCGTTAGGCCGCCCCCAGCGATCATGAACCACGTTAGTGTCTGCGCCCCGCGATGAGCCTCGTCAACGCCGCCATTCAGATCGATGCGCCGATCGAACGCGTCTGGGAGATCGTGATGGACCCTGACCGTCTCGGTGAATGGGTGACCATCCACCGTGCCCTCGGCGACGTCTCCGGTAAGCCCCTGGGCAAGGGCGCGACGATGGAACAGAGCATGCACATCCGCGGAGTCACGTTCAAGGTGAGCTGGACGCTCACCGACGTGAGCGCTCCGAATCGGGCTCAGTGGGAGGGGCACGGGCCGGCGCACTCCCGCGCACTCACCCGGTACGAGCTCTCCGGTGACAACAACGGTGCGACGAGGTTCGATTACACGAATGAGTTCACGACACCCGGCGGGCGGCTCGGCGCCATGGCCGGCAGGGTGTTCGTCGGCGGCCTCTCCGAGCGCGAGGCGCACAAGTCGTTGGAACGGTTGAAGGCCCTCGCCGAACGCAGCTGACGGCTCGTTGCACTGTCAATCGTGTCGTGCCTGCGCGCGGTCGATTGTCCCGACCGGCGTGCGTGCCGATGTCACCTCTGTATCTTCTCCCCCTGAACTTTCACTGCAAAGCTAGAGGAGGCCGCGTTGGCTGGCTTCGTTGACAGTACGGTCAAGGACATTGACGAGCGTCTGCGCGAGCTCAAGGAGGAGACCGCCAAGCTGGAAGCAGCACGGGCGGCACTCGTTGGTTCTCGACGTGGTCCCGGCCGCCCGCCGGGTTCTGGGTCAGCGTCGAGTGCGCCACGGCGCGCGACCCGGCGCCCCGGTCGCCCCCGCGGCCGGCGCGGCGGTAACACCCGCTCCAATCAGGCGCTCGAGCTCGTCGTGGCTCAGCCGGGAATCACCATCCCGCAGCTCGCCGACGCGCTGAAGATTCAGCCCAACTATCTGTACCGGGTGATGCCGAAGCTCGTCTCCGACGGGTCGATCCGGCGGGAGGGCCAGGGCTGGTACCCGGTCGCATCGAGCTCGTAGGCCGCAGCGGGCCATGCGTCAGCCTCTGACTTCTTTACCCGCGCCGCCGGAATCGGCGGCGCGGGCCGTGTCAGTGCCTGACACTCACTGGATCAGGCCGAGATCCTTGACCGCGTCGCGCTCCTCGCCGAGCTCGGCGACGGTCGCATCGATGCGGGCGCGAGAGAAGTGGTCGAGGTCGAGGCCCTGGACGATTTCGTAGGTGCCGCCCGAGGTGGTGACCGGGAAGCTCGAGATGACAGCGTCGTCGACGCCGTAGGAGCCGTCCGAGGCAATCGCCATCGACACCCAGTCACCCTCCGGCGTCCCGAACACCCAATCGTGCACATGGTCGATCGCGGCGTTGGCGGCCGAGGCGGCACTCGATGCGCCGCGCGCCTCGATGATCGCCGCGCCGCGCTTCTGCACGGTGGGGATGAAATCGCTCTCCAGCCAGCTCTGATCGTTGACGACCTCGGCGGCGTTCTGACCCTTCACCTTGGCGTGGAAGATGTTGGGGTACTGCGTCGCGGAGTGGTTGCCCCAGATCGTCATGTTGGTGATCTCGGATACCGTCGCGCCGGTCTTCTTCGCCAGCTGAGCGATCGCGCGGTTGTGGTCGAGGCGGGTCATCGCGGTGAACCGCTCACGGGGAATGTCGGGCGCGTTGCTCATCGCGATCAGCGCGTTGGTGTTGGCCGGGTTGCCGACCACGAGCACCTTGATGTCCGGGGCGGCATGCGCGTTCAGAGCCTGGCCCTGGGGCTTGAAGATGCCGCCGTTGGCCTCGAGCAGATCGCCCCGCTCCATGCCCTTCGAGCGCGGGCGGGCACCGACGAGCAGCGCGATGTTGACACCGTCGAAGGCCACCTTGGGATCGTCGGAGATGTCAATTCCATCCAGCAGCGGGAACGCGGAGTCGTCCAACTCCATCGCCGTTCCCTCGGCCGCCTTGACCGCCTCCGGGATCTCGAGCAGCGACAGCCTGACCGGCGTCTCGGGACCGAGCAGCTGTCCACTGGCGATCCGGAACAGGATCGCGTAGCCGATCTGGCCGGCGGCTCCGGTCACGGCAACTTTCACAGGCTGTGTCACTGGGTCATCTCCTCGAGGCAGATCGCAGAACGTTGGTCGTCATCGCCACTTCGCGGGGGCGTGCGGCGGCTGGACACGCAGGCGGTCGGGCCGCCGTCTGATCGATGCTATCCCAGCGCGAGTGATTCACTTCCGCCGATGTCGATCACACGCGAAAGCCGGGCGGCCACGCACGAGGTGGCCAATCAGCCGCCTCCGCTGCAGGGCTACAACCTGGCCGCGGAGGACCGCCCGCTGATGGAAGCCGTGAGCCGCGAGGGCGGAGACTGGGCGCGGGATCGGGTGCTGGCCCTGGGCGATCTGGCCGGCCGCCCGGAGACGCTCGAGCTCGGACGGCTGGCCAACGAGAACCCGCTGCAGCTGCGCACCCACGATCGCTACGGAAACCGAATCGACGAGGTCGAGTTCCACATCCGGCCTGGCACGAACTGATGCGGATCTCGGTCGGCAGCGCAGTCGCCTCCCTCCCTCGGCGCGAGCCCCAGCCCGGCGCCCACGCCGCCCGGGCGCCCTTGTTGATCGTGGCCGGCCAGGTCGAGCCCGGCCACCAATGTCCGGTGACGATGACCTTCGCGGCCGTGCCGGCGCCGGGCCACGCCGCCGAGGCGCTCGAGGTCCTGGGCGGCAACGGCTACGTCGAGGAGTCGGGGATGCCGCGCCTGTACCGGGAGGCGCCGCTGAACTCGGTGTGGGACGGATCAGGCAACGTGATCTGCCTCGATGTGCTGCGCGCGCTCTCGCGCGAGCGCGGCACCGCCGAGGCGTTCCTGGCCGAGGTGTCGCTGCCCCCCGGCGTTGAGCTCGAGGCGATCATCGACCGCCGCCGGCCCCGGGTCGGGCGCTGATGGCCGCCGGCGCCGCACAGAGGCTCGAGGTCAGCTTCCGCTCCGACGACGTGGACTGCCGCGCGTGGCTGTTCGAGCCCGCCGGCACGCCGTCCGGCGACCGGCCGCTGGTGATTCTCGGCCACGGGCTCGGCGCCACCCGCGAGCTGGGCCTCGCGCCGTTCGCCGAGCGATTCGCCGCCGGGGGCATCACCGCGCTCGCGTTCACCTACCGCCACTTCGGCGACAGCGCCGGCCTGCCCCGTCAGCTGCTCGACATCGAGCGCCAGCTGACCGACTGGGCCTCAGCCCTGCGCTACGCGCGCTCGCTGCCCGGCGTCGATCCCGCCCGGATCGCCATCTGGGGCAGCTCGTTCGGCGGCGGCCACGTGATCGAGACCGCCGCCCGCGACGGTCGCGTCGCCGCCGTCGTCAGCCAGTGCCCGTTCACCGACGGGCCCGCGTCGGTCCGCGCAGCCGGTCCCCGCGCCGTTGCCCTCTCGACCGCGCTCGCCCTGCGCGACGAGCTCTCACGCGTCCGCGGCGCACCGCCCGTCCGCGTGCCGCTCGTCGGCCCGCCCGGTTCGGCCGCGCTGATGACCGCCCCCGACGCCGAGCCCGGCTACCGCGCCCTGATCCCGCCCGGGCTCGAGTTCGACGACTCGGTCGCGGCGCGCATCCTGCTGCACATCGGGCTCTACCGCCCCGGCCGCTCCGCCGCCAAGATCACCTGTCCGATCCTCTTCTGTATCTGTGAGCGCGACTCCGTCGCCCCCGCCGCGACGGCGCTGCGCTACGCCGAGCAGGCGCCCCGGTCCGAGATCAAGCGCTACCCCATCGGCCACTTCGACATCTACGCCGGCTCCGGGTTCGAGGTCGCCGTCGCCGACCAGGTTGACTTTCTGGGGCGGCACCTGGGGGTGTAGGGCCGGTTCTGGTCGGGTCACCCGTGAGGCGTCGTCGGTGCGGCGCGTCAACGGCTGGCTGAGGAAGGGGGCGTGCGTCTCGACGCGCCGGTGGGGCTCACGGTTGTGGCCTCCCGCGGTGCTTAAGTCGACAAACCGCCCCGTCGAAGACGACTCTGCGCGCCTAAGCGCCTCCGGGGCGCTTAGGCGCGCAGAGAGCGAAAACCGGCATGAGTTTGGCGAGATAAGCACCGCCGCCCGACGCCCGACGCCCGACGCCCGACGCCGGACGCCCGGCGGGCACGCAAACGCAGCCACACCCCTTCCCCAGCCAGCCGTTCAACGCCCGCCCTACCACGCGGTACGCGTTCAGATCCCCGGGGGTCTGATCGTTTGATCAGGCGGCGATCTGATCGGCGGGGAGCGGGTTCGGGATCTCGGCGCCGGTCAGGCGGGTGTGGTGGACTTCGACGAGGTAGTCGTGCATGGATCGGTCGTTGAGGCGGCAGGTCTCGCGGATTGAGAGGATCCGCTCGACGAACCGGTCGCCGGCTTCGGATTGGGTGCCGAGGCTCGTTTTGCGCCACAGGACGGCGTGTCTGATCGCCCGCTCGCAGCGGTTGTTGGTCGCTTCGGCGCCGGCGTGCTCGGTGAAGTTCCACAGGGTCGGCCAGATGTCGAGCACTGTCCCGCAGAGCCTGGAGAGCTGGGGGGTGCGTGAGCGCTCGCCGGCTTCGACGGCGTCCATCAGGCGGTCGTGGCTCTGGTTGAGCTCCCCTTCGTGCCAGCAGATCCGCTGTCCGTTGTGCCGGGATTGGGTGTCGGCGCGGATGATCTCGTCGATCAGTTCGCGGATCTTCTTGCCGTGCCGTGCGGCGGGCCCGTCGCGCTCAGCGAACGCCTGGAAGGTTCTCGCGAGGTGCGACAGGCACGCTTGTCGGCGCGAGGGGTCGATGAAGTCATAGACGGAGTAGCGGTCGGAGATCAACAGCCCGTCGAAGTCGCCGAGCAGGGTCTTGGCCGCGGACCGGGCGCGGGTCTGATCGATCCGAAAGCAGCAGGCGGTCGCCGACAGCGCCGCCCACAGCCAGATCCGCTGCCCGGCGCGCCGCCACGAGGTCTCATCGGCGTGCAGCACCTCCGCGGCCTGCGCCGCCCGCTGGATCGCCTGCCACGGGGACGCGAGCAGCTCCCCGGCCTGTTTGAGGATGTTGTCGACAGAGCCGACGCTGATCCTGGCGCCGAACATGTCCTTGAGCAGCGCGACCGTCGTGCGGCGCGACATGAGCATCACCGCGAGCGTCACGACGCTCGCGCGCAGCTTGGGCCCGAACGCTCCCTGCTCGACATCGGTCGGCAGCTCGGCCCGGTTGTGGGTCCCGCAGTCCGGGCAGACGACCCTCAGCATCCGATGCTCGGTCCTAACCACGCACGTGTCGGGCAGCTCGACCACCTGATGACGCGCCGGCCGCCCGACCGTCCGCTCGCTGCCGTCCAGCTGGCGCCCGCACTTTCGGCACGCGCCCGGACGGTGCTCGAGGATCTCATCCGGGTTGGGGTCAAGCTCACGCCCAGACCCCTTGTGGCCCTGCTGAGCGCCGCGCTTCTTCCCCGAGCGCTTCCGCGGCCTCGGCTTCTCCTCGCCCTGACCGTCTCGACTCGGACGATCCGCTGACGGCGGCAGACTGCTGTTGCGCGAGTTCTGCCCCAGCCGCCGCTCGAGCTTCTCGATCCGCTCGGCATGCTCCGCGATCAGATCGAACATCGCCAGCGCCTGCGCCTCAGCCGCATCACCACCAGCCCGAGCGACCCGACCCACATCATCGCGACGCAGCTGCACGCTACATAACTACGCTCCCATCAGCGAATCCCCTGCAAAACCAAGAGGGGACTGAACGCGTACACCACGCGCACCACCGACAGCCACCGAGAACCCGCCACTACAACCCGTACACATCCCTCAGCTTCGCCTTCAGGTACCGCACGAATGGCTGCACCTCGATCGGTCCGCCGACCACACGCCGGAGCAGCTCCTGGGTCCGGAACTTCGATCCGTGGCGATGGACGTTCTCCCGTAGCCACTCGCGCAGGGGGGCGAGCTCGCCGGCGGCGATGCGCTCGTCGCGGTCAGGCATATCGGTGGCGATCTTCTCCCACAGCTGGCCGGCGATCATGTTGCCGAGCGCGTAGGTGGGGAAGTAGCCGATCAGGCCGGCCCCCCAATGGACGTCCTGCAGGACACCGTCGGCGTCGTCGGTCACCTCGAGGCCGAGGTACTCCTTGAAGCGGGCGTTCCAGGCCTCGCGCAGGTCGGAGACCGCGAGGCGGCCCTCGATCAGCTCCTGCTCGAGCTCGAAGCGCAGCACGATGTGCAGGCCGTAGGTGGCCTCGTCAGCCTCGACGCGGATGAACGAGGGCGCCACCTTGTTGACGGCGCGGTAGTAGGTCGCGGGCTCGAGGCCGGACAGCCCGTTGCCGAACTCCGCCGCGACGAGCGGTGCGAGGTAGTGGCTGAAGCTCGCGCCGCGGCCGACCATGTTCTCCCACATCCGGCTCTGGGACTCGTGCAGGCCGAGCGAGTCGGCGCTGCCCAGTGGCGTGCGCGCGAGCGCGGGATCGATCCCGGCCTCGTACAGGCCGTGGCCGCACTCGTGCATCGCGCCGTACAGGCCCGAGGCGAAGTAGGTCTCGTCCCAGCGGGTCGTGATCCTCACGTCCGCGGATCCGACGCTGGTGGCGAACGGGTGCACGGCATCGTCCATCCGCCACGCCTGGCCGTCGAAGCCCATGCGCTCGACCACCGCGGCCACCAGGTGGCGCTGGCGGGCGATCGGGAAGTGCCCGTGCAGGCAGGACGCGTCAACGGCGTCGGGCCGCTGCGCGATCGTGGCGATCAGCGGCACCAGCTCGGCCTTCAGCTCGGCGAACAGCGCGGCCACCTCGGTCGTCTTCATCCCCGGCTCGTAGTCATCGAGCAGCGCGTCGTAGGCACAGTCGAAGCCGTCGAAGCAGTCGACGTAGCGCCGGGCCAACTCGAGGTTGCGCTCGAGGTGAGGCCTGAACGCCGCGAAGTCCGACTTGCTGCGGGCCTCGACCCAGGCCTCCTGGCCGATCGAGCCGGCGTGAGCGAGCTCGGCCGCCAGCTCGGAGGGCACACGTCGCGCCTTCTCCCAGCGGCTCGTCACGACCCGCACCAGGCAGGCGTCGTCGCTGTCGAGCGGGGTGCCGTTCAGGTCCGCCTCGGCGGCCTCGAGCAGGCGCCCGGTCTCGGCCGAGACGAACATCTCGTGGCTCAGGCGCTCGAGCGTGGCCAGCGAATCGGCCCGCGACGCGCCGCCGCGCGGGGGCATCATCGTCTGCTGGTCCCATTGCAGGAGCCGCCCCGCATTCCGCAGGTCGACCACCTCAGCGAGCCGCTCCCGCAACTCCCCAACACGCTCAGTCATCCGTTGCTCCTTGTAGCTGTGAAACGCCCCGCCCGTCACCCTACCCGGCTGTGCGACCATTGCAGCATGATCAGGCGCTCAGGCTCCATCAAGCTGATGGACGCGTTCGGGATCCGGATCGGGGTCGACGCCAGCTGGTTTCTGATCCTGTTCCTGCTGATCTTCACCGTATCGGCCCAGTTCCGAACGGCGCTGCACAGCACCGACTCGGTTGCATATCTGACAACGGTGATCACCGTGCTGTTGCTGTTCGGGTCGCTGATCGTGCACGAGCTCGGCCACGCGCTGGTCGCTCGGCGCCAGGGGATCGAGGTGCAATCGATCGACCTGTTCCTGTTCGGAGGCCTGACCCGGATGAGCCGCGACGCGCGCACGCCGGGCGAGGAGTTCAAGATCGCCGCCGCCGGCCCGCTCGCCACGTTCGGCTTCGTCCTCGTGTGCCTCGTGGTCGACCTGGCGATCGTCGGCCCGCACCGGCTCACCCACGCCGCCGTGCTCGACGGCACGGTCACGATCACCCCGGTCCTGCTCTCGCTCTCGTGGCTTCTGTTCTGGAACGTGCTGCTGCTGATCTTCAACCTGGTGCCGGCCTTCCCGCTCGACGGCGGCCGGATCGCCCGGGCGATCGTGTGGAAGCGGACCGGCGACAAGACGCGCGGCACGCGCGTGGCGGCCAAGCTCGGACAGGGCTTCGCGATCATCCTCGGCGGCCTGGGCATCTTCTGGATGCTCGGGACCGGCAGCTTCGCCGGTCTGTGGCTGATCGCACTCGCGTTCCTGATCGGCTCGGCGGCTCGCGGCGCGCTCGTCCAGTCGGCGCTGACCGAGCGGATCGAGGGCGTGCGCGTCGCCGACATCATGGACCGCCAGCCTGTGGCGATCCCCGGCGAGACGGCGGTCGGGGAGGCCATCGACGCGTACTTCCTGCGCTACGGCTGGCCGTGGTTCCCGGTCGTCGACCGCGACGGCCGTTTCCTCGGCATCGCTCGTCAGGAGCGCGTGCAGGCCGCGATCGACGGCGGCGAGGGCTGGCTCACGGTCGGCGCGGTGCTCGATGCCGGCGACGCGGACGCCTGGGGCGTGAGCGAGGACCGCCCGCTGACCGAAGTGCTCGCGTCGGAATCGCTCGGCGCGCTCGGGGCGGTGATGGCCGTCGATCGCGACGGCATGCTGAGCGGCGTGGTGACGATCGAGCAGGTTCGGCGGGCGCTGCAGTCGGCGCTCGGGTCACCCGCGTCCTGAAGCGGGGAACGCGCGCGGGGCGGCGCGGCGGTCGCGGGCGAGTGACCGGCTTATGGGGGCGGCTACCGCCGCCCTTGTTAGGCGGCTGGCCGAACGTGGCGGCGTCAATCGGCGATCGCCGGAGCTCGGCCGATGAATAGAATCGCCCACATGCCCTCCCACGACGTCCTCATCATCGGCGCCGGACTCGCCGGCCAGCGAGCCGCTCTCGCCGCCGCCAACGCGGGCGCCTCGGTAGCGATCATCTCCAAGGTCCACCCCGTCCGCTCGCACTCCGTCGCGGCCGCCGGCGGTATCAATGCAGCACTCAATCCAGAGGACTCGTGGGAGTCTCACGCGTTCGACACGGTCAAGGGCTCGGACTATCTCGGCGACCAGGACGCGATCGAGATCATGTGCCGCGAAGCACCCGACGAGCTGCTCTACCTCGAGCACATCGGGGTCACCTTCCACCGCTCGCCCGACGGCCACCTGGGCACGCGCGCGTTCGGCGGCGCCTCCGCCGCACGGACCTATTACGTCGCCGACATCACCGGCCAGGCCATCCTGCACGTGCTCTACGAGCAGCTGATGAAGCATCACGAGCAGCTCGACCGTTACGAGGAATGGTTCACCACGGACCTGCTCCAGGACGAGGACGGTCGCTGTACGGGCGCGATCTGCCGCAACCTGCGCGACGGCCGTCTCGAGGTGTTCAACGCCAAGGCCGTGATCCTCGCCTCCGGCGGCGCCGGCCAGGCCTTCAAGCCGACGACCAACGGACTGATCGTGACCGGCGACGGGATCGCCCAGGCCTACCGCATCGGCGCCACGCTGATGGACATGGAGATGGTCCAGTACCACCCCACGACGCTGGCGGGCAACGGCTTCCTGATCACCGAGGGCGCCCGCGGCGAGGGTGCCTGGCTGCTCAATGCCCAGGGCGAGCGGTTCATGGAGCGCTACGCGCCCAACAAGATGGAGCTCGCCTCGCGCGACGTCGTCTCTCGCGCCGAGCAGACCGAGATCAACGAGGGGCGCGGCTTCCCCGACGGCACCGTCTTCCTCGACGTCACGAAGGTGCCGCGCAAGCGCACGCTCGAGGCCCTGCGCGAGATCGTCAACATCGGACGCGACTTCGCCGGCGTCGACATCACCCGCGAGCCGATCAAGATCCGCCCGGGCATGCACTACATCATGGGCGGGGTCAAGACCGACTCCGACGGCCTGACCACGATCCCGGGCCTGTACGCGGCCGGCGAGGTCGCCTGCGTCTCGGTCCACGGCGGCAACCGCCTCGGCGCCAACTCGCTGCTCGACACGCTGATCTTCGGCCGCCGCTCGGGCGAGCACGCGGCCGCGCAGGCGAAGGCGATGCCGATGCCCACCACGCCGGCGGCGACTGTCGCCGACGTGCAGGCCTCGATCGATGCGATCATCAACCGCGAGCCCGGCGGCCGCCGCGTCGCCGCGATCAAGGACGAGCTCGGCACGACCATGAACCAGTACTGCGCCGTGTTCCGCGACGCCGAGGGCCTGGCCACGGGCTACGAGATCGTCCGCCGGCTCAAGCAGGAGGCCCCCAAGGCGTCGATCGACGATCACGGCACCGTCTTCAACCAGGACGTGATCGGCGCGATCGAGCTCGGCTACATGCTCGACGTCGCCGAGACGATCCTGGTCGCCGCCATGGAGCGCAAGGAGTCCCGTGGCGCGCAGTACCGCACCGACTTCCCCGCCCGCAACGACGACGAATGGCTCAAGCACATCGACATCTCGGCCAACGGCGCCGACGAGCCGAAGGTCGACTACTCCCCCGTCACGATCACCCGCTGGGAGCCCCAGGAAAGGACGTACTGACCGGATGCCCGAGTACACGCTGAGGATCCGCCGTTACGACCCGCAGTCGGGACAGGCGGCGCACTGGGACGACCACAAGGTCGAGATGGAAGGGCACGTCTCCGTGCTCGAGGCGATCCTCAGGGTCAAGGCCGACACCGACGGCTCGATCGGCATCCGCTGCTCGTGCCGCGCGGCGATCTGCGGCTCCTGCGGCGTCCGGGTCAACGGCAAGCCGGGCCTCGCCTGCCACACGCACCTCGATGACGCCGCCAAGCGCCAGACGAAGGCGACCACGGACGACCCGTCCGTGATCGAGGTCGAGCCGATGGGCAACATGCCCGTCATCCGCGACCTGATCGTCGACATGGACGCGGTGCACTGGAAGAAGATCCAGCGCGTCACCCCGTGGCTGATCAACAAGGAGCCGATCCCCGAGCGCGAGTACATCGTCCCGCACGAGAACATGGTCGACGTCACCCAGACGATGGCCTGCATCCAGTGCGGAGCCTGCGTCTCGGACTGCCTGTCGATGGAGGTCGATCCGCTCTTCGTCGGTCCGGCCGCGCTGGCCAAGTCCTACCGCTTCGTGGGCGATCCCCGCGACGCCGAGAAGTTCGAGCGCCTCAAGGACCTCTCCGAGGATGAGCACGGCATCTACGACTGCACTCACTGCTTCAACTGCATCGACGCCTGTCCCAAGGGCGTCGCGCCGATGAGCCAGATCATGCGCCTGCGCCGCGTCGCCGGCAATGACGAGCACATCGAGGACCGCAATAACGGCTACCGCCACGAGCACGCGTTCGTCAAGAACGTCGAGCGCAACGGCCTCCTGCACGAGGCCGACCTGCTGCCCGATTCCTACGGCGGCAAGTTCCACCCCCGCGCGGTGCCGGAGCTGCTCGGCTCGTTGCCCGTGGCGGCCAAGGCGATGACGCGCGGGAAGATGAGCCTGAAGGGCGCGCTGCTGCACCCCCACAAGGCCTCGCCCGAGGTCAAGCAGATCTTCAAGCAGGTGGAGGGAGAGAAGGAGCGCTACGAGCTCAATCTGTACGTGGTCGGGTACGAGGATGAGGAGGAGCCCGCAGCCACACCTGCCGAGACCCACACTGAAAGCGAGTCCGCATGAAGGTCGCCTACTGGCCGGGGTGCGTGAGCCGTGGGTTCACGCCCGAGCTGCACGGATCGATGGCCCAGGTCGCCCCCCTCCTCGACCTCGAGCTGATCGAGCTCGACCGCGCCTCCTGCTGCGGCGCCGGCGTCATCGCCGAGCACAACCAGGAGCTGGCCGACACGCTCAACGCGCGCACGTTCGCGCTGGCTCAGCAGACCGACGGCGAGCTGATGATGAACATCTGCTCGACCTGCCAGGGCGCGCAGGGCGAATGCCAGGAGCGGCTCGACGCCAACACGGAGTACCGCGAGCACGTCAACCAGACGCTGAGTGACGAGGGCCTGCGCTACGAGAAGGGGCTGACCAACAAGAACTTCCTGTGGCTTCTGGTCGAGGAGATCGGGCTCGACAACCTCAAGGCGAAGGTCAAGAAGCCGCTCACCGACCTGCGCGTGGGGCCGTTCTACGGCTGCTACATCGTGCGGCCGAAGGAGCGCCTCGGGATCGACTCAGACAACCCCCGCGACCGCTATCTGCACATGGTCATCGAGGCCCTGGGCGGCACCGTGATCGACTACGCCGGCGTGTACAAGTGCTGCGGCTTCCCGATCATCACCATGAACAAGAAGGCATCGCTGACGATGGCCGGGCGCCACCTCGGCGACGCGATCGACGCCGAGGCCGACTGCCTCGTCGTGCCGTGCCCGCTCTGCCACCTGAACCTCGATCTGCAGCAGCCCGCGGCGGCCAAGATCTCCGGGCGTGAGCTCGGGATGCCGGTCCTGCATCTGCCGCAGCTCGTCGGGCTCGCGCTCGGGCTCTCCCCCAAGGACCTCGGGATGAACAAGCACATCGTGCGGCCGACCAAGGTGATCGATTGGTCAACCTCGGTGCTGGCCGGCGCGGGGGCTTGATCGGCGGCCTGCGACGCGCCCTCGGGTCGGCCTTCGGCCGCCGGGGGCTCCGCTGACGCCGCCGCACCGGCCGCGCCGACGGACACGAGCCGCAGCGCCGTATCGACGCCGCGCGGCGGCGGCTGCAGGCGACGATTCCGCCGCCTGAGGACGACGGGCGGTAAGCCGTCGCAAGGGGCGGGAGCGGGGCCCGCCTCCGGGACCCCGCTCACCACTCCAGCCCCTGCTGCCCCTTGGGTGCCGCTGAGGTCGCCCCCGTCCTCAGCGGTCTCGCCTCCCTCCCAGCTCTTGCCTCCCACCGACAAGCGTGGACAGCATGGTGGCGGGCGTACCGACCGCCGTCGTCCCCTCCCGCGGGTGATCTTAGGGGGACGCCGCGGCCGAGAACGGGTTACGCGCGACTCACCCCTTTTCTCCGATTTGCCGATACTCTGTGCACACGCTGCGGAGGCGACCGGAGCCGTGAGAGCCAAGCATGGTCACCCGTCCCCCCATCTCCGTCGCCATCGCCCGCTTCGAGGATGTCGTCAGCCGCGGTCTGCAGGCGCTGATCGACGAGGATGAGAGCCTCGTGCTGGTGGCCGCGAACGTGCCCCACGAGCGGATCTCCTCGGCCCTGGCCGCCTACCGGCCGAGCGTGGCGATCCTCAACTTCGGGTCGCTGAGCAGCGCCGCCGAGCTGCGCGAGCTGCACCACGCCCATCCCGGGACCCGGCTCGTCGTCCTGGCCAACCGGCCGACCCCCGCCGAATCCCGTCAGATGCTCGCCTTCGGGGCGACGGCGTGCCTGGCCAAGGGCACCCAGGCCCGCGACATCCTCAACGCGATCCACCTCGCCTCGCGGGGGCTGCACGTGATGCCGCCGGGCGGCACACGCGAGCGCGCGCCCGAGGGGCCTGACCTCCTGACCCCGCGCGAGGCCGACGTGCTCGAGCTGCTGCAGGTGGGCCGCTCCAACGCCGAGATCGCGGCCACGCTCCACGTGGGGATCGAGACCGTCCGCACCCACGCGCGGCGGATCTACCGCAAACTCGGCGTCACCACGCGACGCGAGCTGCGGGCGCGGCGCTGAGCGTCGGTGAGCGGTCGCTCAGGCCGCGGCGCGGGCCCGGCCGAGCAGCCGGCGATCGATCAGGAGCTCCGCGATCTGGATCGCGTTGGTGGCGGCGCCCTTGCGCAGGTTGTCACCGACGACCCACATGTTGAGCGTGCGCGGGTTGGACTCGTCGCGGCGGATCCGTCCCACCAGCACCTCGTCGCGGCCGGCCGCCTCGGAGGCCAGCGGATAGCGGCCCGCCGCGGGCTCATCGACCACGATCACGCCAGGCGCGGCGGCGAGCAGCTCGCGGCACTGCTCGGGCGGGAGGTCGCTCCGCGTCTCGACGTTGAGCGACTCGGAATGACAGTTGAGGACGGGCACGCGGGCGCAGGTCGCGGTGATCCGCAGCTCCGGCAGGCCGAGGATCTTGCGGCTCTCGGCGATCACCTTGCGCTCCTCGGTGGTGTAGTCGTCGCCGTCCTTGAACGTCTCCACCTGCGGCAGCACGTTGAAGGCGATCCGGTGCGGGTAGATCTCGGGCGCCGGCGGCTCCATCCCGTGCAGGATCGCGTGCGACTGGTCCTTGAGCTCCTCGACCGCGCGGGCGCCGGTGCCCGAGGTCGACTGGTAGGAGCTGAACACGATCCGCTCGAGTCCGGCCGCGTCCTCGATCGGCTTCAGCACCACCAGCGCCTGCATCGCCGAGCAGTTGGGATTGGCGATGATGCCGGTGTGGGAGTCGAGGGCCTCGGGGTTGACCTCCGCGACGACCAGCGCCACCTCGGGGTCCATCCGCCAGCAGGAGGAGTTGTCGACCACGACAGCGCCCCGATCGACGAACTTGGGCGCCCACTCGCGGGACACCGACGAGCCGGCCGAGAACAGCGCCAGGTCGAAGCCGCCGATCTCCTTCTCGGCCAGCGGGCGCACCGTGAGGCCGTCGAGCTCGCGCCCGGCTGAGCGCTCGGAGGCGAAGGGGACGATCTCGGAGGCCGGGAAGCCCCGCTCGCGCAGCAGCTGCAGCATCGTCGTGCCGACGGCGCCGGTGGCGCCGACAACGGCCACGCGCGGATCGCTCATCGCGCGCCCTCCTCCTGCTTGATCCCCTCGGCGCCGAGCTGGAACGCGTCGTGGAGCGAGCGGACGGCCTGGGGCACGTCCGCGGCCCGGATCACACACGAGATCTTGATCGGCGAGGTCGAGATCATCTCGATGTTGATCCCCTCGCCGGCGAGCGTCGTGAACACCTTCGCCGCCACGCCCGGGTGCGAGCGCATGCCGGCTCCGATGATCGAGACCTTGCCGATCTCGCGGTCGGTGTCGACTCGGGCGATGCCGAGATCGCGAATGACGAGCTCGAGCGCGCCCTCGGCCGCGGCCAGGTCCTCCCTGGGCAGCGTGAACGACACCTCGGCGTCGCGGCCCTCCTCGAGCGGCTCGTTCTGGATGATCGTGTCGACGTTGCACCCGGCGTCGGCGAGGGCGCCGAAGATGGCCGCCGCGGCGCCGGGACGGTCGGGGACGCCGAGCAGCGTAATCCGCGCCTCGTCGGTCGCATGGGTGACGGCGGTGATGAGTGGATGTTCCATCGTGTCTTGTTCTCCGACCACAAAGGTACCCGGACCATCCTCGAAGCTCGCCCGACAGTGGATCTTGACGCCGTGGTTGCGCGCGTATTCGACCGAGCGCAGCTGCAGCACCTTGGCCCCCGAGGCCGACATCTCCAGCATCTCCTCGAAGCTGACCATCGGGAGCTTACGGGCGTCAGGGACGAGTCGCGGGTCGGCGCTGTAGACGCCGCGCACGTCGGTGTAGATCTCGCACACGTCGGCATCCATCGCCGCGGCCAGCGCGACCGCCGTCGTGTCCGAGCCACCCCGCCCGAGCGTGGTCACGTCGCGACTCGTCGACACCCCCTGGAATCCCGCCACCAGCACGATCAGGTCCTCGTCCAGCGCCTCGCGGATGCGATTGGCGCGCACGTCGAGGATCCGCGCCTTCGTGTGCGAGGTGTCGGTCACGATCCCGGCCTGCGAGCCGGTCAGCGAGATCGCCCGGTGGCCCAGGTCGTTGATCGCCATCGCGCACAGCGCGCACGAGATCCGCTCCCCGGTCGAGAGCAGCATGTCCATCTCCCGCCGGTCGGGGTGCGGCGAGACCTCTTCGGCCATCGCGATCAGCTCATCCGTCGTCTTCCCCCGCGCCGAGAGCACGGCGACGACCCGCCGCCCCGCTTCCCGCTGGGCCACGATCCGGCGCGCGGCACGCTTGATCCGGTCGGCATCCGCGACCGACGTCCCACCGAACTTCATCACCACTGTTCCAGGCACGACGTGCAAGGGTACGAGGTCGGCGGGTCGGGGGGCCGTGGCGGCGTTGGCCGGCGGGTTCTGGGGGCCGCGGTTCCAACGGAAGGGTGGCGACCCGTTCCCCTTCCCCAGCAAGCCGTTAAGCTCCCGCCCCGGCGCGAGCTCTGATCGCAACCCGAGCAACGGCGCTCGAGAGCGCCCCTACACAGCCCGCCGCCCCGCGAACGCCCGCCCGAGCGTGAGCTCGTCGGCGTACTCGAGATCGGCGCCGACGGGGAGGCCGCTGGCCAGGCGGGTGACGGCGATCTCGGGGCCGCGCTCGCGGACGCCGCCGGCGATGTGGTGCGCCGTGGCCTCGCCGGTGGTCGTGGGATTGGTGGCGATCACGATCTCGCTGATGCCGCCGCCCTCGATGCGCGCGTAGAGCTCGGCGATCTTCAGGTCCTCGGCATCGATGCCGTCGATCGGCGACAGGGCTCCCCCGAGCACGTGGTAGCGGCCGCGGAACTCGTGCGTGCGCTCGATCGAGATCACGTCGGAGGGCTCCTCGACGACGCAGATCAGCTCGGGGTCACGGCGCTCGTCGAGGCAGATCCGGCACCGGGGCGCGTCGGCGAGGTTGAAGCAGACCTCGCACAGGCCGATCCGCTCCTTGACCTCGCGGATCGCGTCGGCGAGCGCGAAGGCATCGTCCTCGGACGCGCGCAGGATGTGGAACGCGAGCCGCTGTGCGGTCCGGCCGCCGACCCCGGGCAGCTTGGAGAGCTCGGTGATCAGCCGTTGTACGGGTGGGGCGTACACGGTCAGAGCACCGACGCCGGCGGCGCCGCCCCGGCCGGCACACAGCCGTGCGGAGCACGGCCCCTCAAGTCGTTACATGCCGGGAAGACCAAGGCCCCCCAGGCCTCCGAGGCCCCCGGCGATCCCGCCGAGCTTGGATGAGGCCAGCTCCTGGGCGGCGCGCATCCCCTCGTTGACGGCGGCCTGGACCATGTCCTGCAGCAGCTCGACGTCCTCGGGGTCGACCGCTTCGGGATCGATCGTGATCGCCTTCAGATGGAGGTCGCCGGTCACCTGGACGGTGACCATCCCACCGCCGGCGGACGCGTCGACGACCTCGTCCTTGAGCGACTCCTGCGCGGCCATCATGTCCTGCTGCATCTTCTGGACCTGCTTGAGCATCTGCTGCATGTTGGGCTGGGGCATGAGCGTCTACTTGTCCTCGGGTTGATCGGGGTCGTCGAGGAGCTCCTCGGCGTTGAACTCCTCCATGAAGCGTTGCACGAGCTCCTCTCCGGTGAGCACGGTCTCGGCCGGGTCGGCGGCCGCCTCCTCCTCGTCGCGGAGCTCGTAGCGGAGCACGAGCGTGTGGCCGGTGACCGACCGGAGCGCCTCGACGGTGACCCGGCGGTGATCGTCCTGCTCGGCCTTGCGCTTGAGGAACGCGGCGCCGCTCGGGAACGCCAGCGTGAGCTCGCGCTCGGTCACGATCACCGGCCGCGCGTCGGCCAGCAGCGCGGCCAGCATCGCGTTGCCCTCTCTGACCGTGTCGACGACCGCCGGCCACAGCTCGGCCGCGGTCCTCACCTCGAGTGCGACGGCGCCCCGCTCGTCGGTGGCGGCCACGACCGTGGCCTGGGCGGTGGGCGCCTGGGCCTGAGCGCCGGCGGCGTCGGCGGGCGCGGAGCCCCCGGACGACGCGGGCGCGGGTCGGGCCGGCGCCGGGCCGCCGGCGCGCTCGCCGGCCTCGAGGCGCTCGATCCGGGCCTGGAGCGCCTGGGTCGAGGGGTCGAGCTCGGGGGCGGCGGCCTTGACGAGCACGAGCTCGAGCTGGATCCGGGCCTGGGCGCCGTTGGCGGTCGCCTCGAGCGCACCGGAGACGAGGTCGAGCAGCCGCACGGCGTCGGTGCGCGACAGTGCCTCGGCCTGCTCGGCCAGCCGCCGGTCGCGCTCGCGGGTGACCCGCAGCTCCGCCGGGACCTCGCCGAGCACCTGGACGGTCAGCAGCTCGCGCCCGTGGATCTCGAGGTCACGCAGGACCTGACCGGGGTCACGGCCCGACTCGGCCAGCCGCGCGGCGGCGCGCATGGCCTCGGCCGGATCGCCGGCGACGACCGCCTCGACCGCGGCGAACAGCTGCTCGGCGTCGGCGACCCCGAGGACCGCGAGCACGTCGGCGGAGGTGATCTCCTGCTCGCCCGCGTAGGTGACGAGCTGCTCGAGTGTGCCGAGTGCGTCACGAAAGCTGCCGGTGGCGTGGCGGGCGACGAGCGCCAGCGCCGCATCCTCGATCCTGATCTGCTCCTCGGCGGCGACCCGGGCCAGCACGGCCCCGACCTGTTCCACGGTCGGACGCCCGAAGTCGAAGCGGTGGCAGCGATCGACCACGGTGGGCAGGACCTTCTGGGCCTCGGTCGTCGCGAGCACGAAGATCGTTCGGGGCGGCGGCTCCTCGAGCGTCTTCAGGAACGCGTTCCAGGCCTGGGAGGAGAGCATGTGCGCCTCATCCAGGATGTACACCTTGTGCCGGCCCGAGACCGGCGCGTAGGCGACCTTCTCGCGCAGCTCGCGGATGTCGTCGACCGAGTTGTTGGAGGCGGCGTCCATCTCGATCACGTCGAGCGAGGTGGCGCTGGCGATCGAGGTGCATGACTCGCACTGCCCGCACGGCTCGATCGTCGGCCCGCGCTCGCAGTTCAGGCACGCGGCGAGGATCTTGGCCATCGAGGTCTTGCCGGTTCCGCGCGAGCCGACGAACAGATACGCGTGGTGGACCTTGCCCTGCTCGACGGCGTTGCGCAGCGTGCGCACCACGTGCTCCTGACCCACGACGTCGGCGAACGTGCGGGGTCGGTGGCGGCGGTAGAGCGAGGGTCCGGTCGACAAGGATTCCGAGTCTAGTGACGCCGTCGGCGGGGGTTGGGGCAGTCCGCGCGACCGCCGCGAGCAGCCGCGAAAAGTGGATCGTGCACCCTCCGTCGAAGCCGGTACCCGGGGCGCTGCCACCGCTTCTCGGCTCCGGTTCGGCGTCCCCACAGCGCCTGGAGGTGACCGCTTAAGGCTGCTTCCTTCCGGACCTGACCTGGTTCACGGGTCTCCATCGCGGTGGGACCGGACCATCATCGCCTTGAAATGGGGCGCTGACCCCGGGGCCTGTGCCCCTCGAGAGGGAATTCAGCCCCGCTAGAGCGGATTACGGGTACAGGGCACCGCTACCTCCCCGCCTAGCACGATCCGGGAGCAACTGTAGTCGTTTCGGCCAGCCGCCGCACGTGCACGCGAGCGACGCTACAGTCATCGCCTTATGACGATTGGAGTCATCGGCCTCGGTTACGTGGGCCTTCCGCTGGTGGTGGCGTTCGCCGAGGCCGGCGAGCGCGTGGTCGCCGTGGACGTGGACGAGCGCAAGGTCGCCTCCCTCAAGCGCGGCGAGTCCTACATCGAGGACATCCCCTCCGATCGGCTGGCCGCGGTGCTGGGGTTGATCGAGGCGAGCACCAAGTTCGCCCCGCTGGCCCGCGCGGATGCCGTCTTGATCTGCGTGCCGACACCCCTGACCCGCAACCGCGAGCCCGACCTGGGACCGCTGACGGCCGCCGCGAGCAGCCTCGCGACGGTACTCCAGAACGGGCAGCTGGTGGTGCTCGAGTCCACGACCTACCCGGGCACCACGCGGGAGCGCCTGGTACCGCTGCTCGAGGAGTCGGGCCTGCGGGTCGGCGAGGGGCTGAACGTCGCCTTCTCGCCCGAGCGCGTCGACCCGGGACGCACCGACTACACGCTCAAGAACACGCCCAAGGTGCTCGGCGGCATGACGCCCGAATGCGCCCGCCGGGCGGAGGAGCTCTACAGCCCCGTGTGCGACCGGATCGTGCCCGTCTCGACCCCCGAGGCGGCCGAGCTGACCAAGCTGCTGGAGAACATCTTCCGCTCGGTGAACATCGCGCTGGTCAACGAGATCGCCGTGCTCGCCGACCGGATGGGAATCGACATCTGGGAGGTCATCGACGCCGCCGCCACCAAGCCGTACGGGTTCATGCGCTTCGAGCCGGGGCCCGGCATGGGCGGACATTGCCTGCCGGTCGACCCCTTTTATCTGACCTGGCGCGCGCGTGAGTTCGAGCTCTCGACCGAGTTCATCGAGCTGGCGGGCAAGATGAACCAGCAGATGCCGTACTTTTGCGTGGAGCGGATCGAGCGGGCGCTCAACCACGTGTCCAAGCCTGTCAAGGGGTCGCGGATCGCGATCCTCGGTGTCAGCTACAAGGGCGGCACCGGCGACATTCGCGAGTCCCCGGCGCTGCGCATCATGAAGGTGCTCGGCGACCGCGCGGGGGAGCTCGCCTACCACGACCCGTTCGTGCCCGAGCTGGAGGAGTTCGGCCTGCGCAGCGTGCCGCTCCAGGAGGCGGTGAGCGGCGCCGATGCCGTCGTGCTCGTCACCGCGCACCCGGGCATCGATTACCGCGCCCTCGCCGACGAGGCATCGCTGTTCGTGGACCTGCGTGGTGTCACTCGCGGGCTCGATGCCGAGAACGTGATCCGGCTGTAGCCGGATCAGTCGGGCGGGCTCTGGGTGCCGCGGCTGCCATCGCGGCAGCAGCCGGGCCTGCTGCCGCGATGACTCGCCGGTCCCTATGACACCAGGCACCAGCACTTTCCGGTCCATCGACGGCCGGGCGCAGGGGCTTGAGCCGCGGGTCACAAACGGCGTCTTCGGTCGGCGAGCGCAGCCCGCTGTCGCCGCTCTGACCGGGACCGGTGGACGGATGGTCCACGGACACCGACACCGCTCACGGGCATATCGCCGTCGCCGAACACAGAGGCGAGACAATGCGGGGCTTTCTCTATACCCCTGCTCACGATTCTGAGCCTCCAGCTCGGTCTGGCGGCGATCGCGTCGGCCTCGGTGCACCTCGACTCGACGTCGCTCGTCGCCGGTGAGAACCAGGGTCGGGTAACCGTGACCGTCGACCGCACCGGTTCGCTGCTCGGGGTCGAGCACGTCTACTTCGGCACCCACAAGCTCGACTCGACCCCCGGCATCGACTATCTGAACGTCGGCGGCCTCATCCGGTTCCAGCCGGGACAGCGCACCGCGACGTTCACGATTCCGATCATCCCCCACGACTGGAGCGGTCCGGCCGCGCACGTCGCCGTCTACCTGTACAGCTCCTGGCCCGAGAGCCTGGGGCACAACAACGCCACGTTGGCGATCGTCCACAACGCGGCGCCGGTCGCGCGCGACGCCCTGAACCCGCTCGAGCTGAGCCCGGCGCCGCCGGCCGGCAACCCGCTCGTGGGGGCCCGCTTCTACGCCTATCGCGTCGGGTCGCCCGCGGCCCGGGCGATGCACCGCACCCGCAACCCGTCCTACCGGGCGGCCCTGCGGTTCATCGCCAACCAGCCCTGGGCCGACCGCTTCGGCGCCTGGAACGGCCCGGATCCGAGCCAGGCGGTCTTCACCTACCTGCGGACGGCGCAGGTGGCCGACCCGCGCGCGGTGCCGCTGATGGCCACCTATCGCCTCGTCGCCAATCAGTGTCGTGAGGGCGGCCGCGCCGACAGTCCGGCCCAGGTCGCCGCCTATCACCGTTTCATCGACGGGCTCGCGCGGGGTGTCGGCAACTTCCGGGCCGTGCTGTTCCTGGAGATGGACTCGCTGATCACGAGCGGCTGCCTGCATCCCTACGGTCTGTCGGTGCGCCTGGCCGAGCTGCGCTACGCGGTCAGCCGGCTGGCCACCGTTCCCCACCTGGCCGTCTACGTCGACGCCGGCGCCGGCGACGCCAACAGCTGGAGCAGCACGGCGCGGATGCTCAACCAGGCCGGCGTGCGCCAGGCACAGGGCTTCCTGCTCAACGCCACCCATTACGACTGGACCACCTCCGAGATTGCCTACGGACAGCGCATCGCCCGCGCGCTCGGCGGCGTCCATTTTGTCGTCAACACCGGCGACAACGGCCAGGGCCCGCTCGTCCCGCCCGACCGAGTGCACCAGGGTAACGAGGTGCTGTGCAACCCGCCCGGCCGCGGTCTCGGACCCCTCGCGACCACGAACACCGGCTTCAAGTACGTCGACGCCTTCGCCTGGACGACCAACCCCGGCGAGTCCGGCGGCGCCTGCGTACCCGGCGCGCCGCCGACCGGCCGCTACTGGCCCGCCTACGCCGCGATGCTCTACCGGCACGCGAACTTCAACGTGACCGGGCCGGCAATGGCGCGCCTGGCTCGCGTCAGCCGCGCTCGGCCGCACCGCTGAGGATCGCCCAGACGGCGCGCGCCCGCGCAGGGCGCGAGCAGTAGCATCCGATCCACCAGGGCGCGTAGCTCAGTGGGAGAGCGCTCGCTTCACACGCGAGAGGTCGGTGGTTCGAAACCACCCGTGCCCATCA
>Ga0208478_1000087_pt1 | contig 35679 bp, 34 predicted proteins | sample NGESurdeep072012_5_FD_184462 | JGI IMG/M metagenome (GOLD analysis project Ga0208478, IMG submission 184462) | Arctic peat soil microbial communities from Barrow, Alaska - NGEE Surface sample 415-2 deep-072012 (SPAdes) | ecosystem: Environmental > Terrestrial > Soil > Wetlands > Peat ...
CGGCTTGCCGCTTATCTCGCAGGCATCCGGCCAGAGATTGGATCAAGCCGTAGCGGCGGTCAGCCGCCTTCAGCAGGATGACTCCGCCATCGGAACTGCCATTCAGTTGATCGAACTGCAACACAACTGGCTTTCCGAAAACCTCTGGGAACAACAGACACTGTGTTGTGCTATCGTCGGACACGCGGAGGTCTTTCTTCTTGCTTCAAACACTGAATTGACACCATGTTTGTAGCAGAAGAGAACTTCCGCGTCTTCATTTTTACGAATTATTCAGGCTAAGCGTGCGCAGCGTCAGGTACATCCCCAGAAGCATCAGCATCTCTCTGTTGTTCCATAGGTGCGAACACCCCCCCGGCACAGTTCTGCTATATCTTGGTCGCTTGGCCTTCTTCGGCCGTAGCTGCATGGTAGGGTTGACGACCGGCGTCGACCGCGGCGCCAATCTGATCTTTTTGTGAGTTCAGGTAATCACGTCCTTTGTCAGCCCAAGTGCCAGCCTGCTCGCGCGCTTTCTGTGCGCTATCTTTTACAACATCGCGGCCCTGTTCGGCAGCCTCGCGAATCTTCTGTCTGGTCTCTTCTCCAGTGTTAGGTGCGTACAGCAGACCCACGGCTGCCCCGATGCCCAGTCCCGCCAGAAACCAAAGTGTTCCGCCACCATGATTGTCAGACATGATTTCCTCCCTTACAAGAATCCCCTACGAAATCGGATGTTAGCAAAAGTTCCGGCGGCAGATCGTCTGCCGCCGGGCTCTACTGATGAAGGAACGTTCGCCTAAGCCTTAGGCAACTTCAACAGGGGTTTTCTCGACCTTTTCGGCGCTGGCTTCCCCGGTCGAGGAAATGTCCTGGGCGCCTGTCTGCTCCAGGATCTCCTTAGCTTTCTTTGTCCATGCGGAATCGTCGGAATGAACTGACAATAGAATCCCACCATCTTTGACGCGGCCTTCGTATCGCTTGGCCTCGTACTCCGGGATTCCCATGCCGATTAGAGCTCCTGTGAGGCCACCGACTGCGCCGCCAACACCGGCTCCTGCCAGGGCCGCCATGATCGGTCCAGCAGCAATGAAGGGCCCTAGTCCGGGTATTGCGAGGGCGCCGATGCCAACCAACCAGCCCAACCCGCCGCCCACTAAAGCACCGGTACCGGCACCGGTTGCTGTGCCTTCAGGTGCTTTCGTGTTCTTTTCGTGAGCGAAGTCCTTCGTGCCGGAACCCTCCGGGAAAAGTACGGAAATATCTGATTTCCGAAACTCCGCTACCTTCAATTGCACCCCCAATCCCCGCCGAGCCGCCTCCGCTTCGCTTCGGACAATCTCGCTTGACGATTCCGAACACTTGCTCCACAATCACCGTGTCAGCGTCGCTTCGCTCCGACTGCTGTTCACCTTCGCTCCGGAATGCCGTTCGGCTTCCCTCCGGAATCGATGTTCACCTTCACCGGAATACCCAACCTCGTTGACAAACGCGTTTAGCACGTTCCTCGCTGTAGTGTTGTCACCCTTCGCTAAGGCACTCTCGGCGGCGTCCAATTTTGCGTCAAGGCTATTGGAAACGCCATTGTTTGTTATCCATCGGTGCACCACACACGTCTGCTTGTAATTCCGTATCGTCTGTAAGAAATCGAGCGCCACAATACTAGCTGGAGGAGCAGTTGGACCGATGGTAACGCCCTTAGTGGCTGAGTTAATTGATTTCTTGTGCGGTAAATCCGAGCAGCTATTTACCGAGCACAGTTGTCCAGGGCCACGCGCGCCCGGCAACCTCTACAGTACGTCGTCGCCTCGCGCGTAGCGCAGTCCTATCAGGAATTCAGCTGCTGCCCACGGTTCCCTTCGCATTTCGGAGCGAACCGCATCCTGCTGCGCAGGTATTTCGCCGAAAAGCTTCAGGGCTTGAACCCTTTGAGCTAGGGTTCCCTGGGGATAGGCATCGACGGTTCCGATAAGTGCCCAGGGAAAGGCAAACATATGCGTACTATCGGGAATCCACTTGCCAAGGCTAACTTGTACTCCTTGCCCCGAGACCGCTACGTCGCCCGGTGGCGGCAACGTGGTCGGCAACCGCCCCATCCAGTCAGCATCGTTAGCCGTAGGAGGGGGACCCGGGGTGCGATGTAATGCGTGCAGCGCTATTCCGGAAATTCCGATGGATACGCGACCGTCCGTGCCGTTCGGATAGTCTTTCCAGCGTCCTGCCGACCCCGGAACCGTGGTACTCAATAGCCAGTTTCTGCCCTTTGAAATTGCGTCTTGCACTCGCTGTTCTTGAGCATCGGGAATAAGGCCACGTTGCAGCAGCTCTTGCAGGGCCAGAATGACAAACGATGTAGTGTAGGTTGAGGCGTTTTCGGAGTCTTCCAGCGGCGAACCGGCAGCCGTGTTTTCGGCAGGATAGACTTGCCACCAACCCGGCCGGTGCTGATTGGCAAGCAGGAATTCAATTTCCTGCGGAGTCGGCTTTGCTTGCATTCTGGAGAATGCTAGAAGTACCCATGCGGTAGCTGCGAAACTATCTCGGTTTGAGTTGCCTCCTCTCCAACAATGACAGGCTCCGGCGTCGCGGCGAAACCATGGGACAAGATCCGCGGCGTCGAACATGGCACGCCCTTGCAATGCAATAACGAGCTGAGCTTCCGTCCAGGCGATATAGCCGAGATCGGAGCGCACTCGGTTTGATGGGGCAGCATCCTCTGCCAATTGGGTATCCAATTCGCGAATCATCTCCTGATCATCGAGATAGCGAGGGCGGGAGGGGGCGCGGGCAACAAAGTAGAACCTAACAACATTGGCTGCCTGCCTGACTTTTTCAGGGCTGTTCCAATAAGTGATACCCAAAGTGCTAGCGCCGGTGACCACAAGAAGCAACAGCAGCGCTGGTACGTAGCCGAGTCGATCCACGAATCGGTTCAGCCGGCGATATATCCGCGCTCGAATCGGTTGAAAAACCCGTTGGCGGAGATGAGAGAGTGGCTCCTCGTCTTCCCCCTGCAAAACATGTTCCGTGATTGGCGGAGCGTTGATGGACTCGGCCTTCGCCCTTCCAGTGGCAGGTTGACCCGATCTTCGCCAGCCTTTGTGGGACATTGCCGCGCCCCCTAACAGCTAAGGAGTATTCTGCATTCCCCGAATACCAATTTTGAAAGGAGATTCTCCGCTACAGCCTTGAGTTTATCAATCAAAATATCTCTTGAGCCCCTCGACCCGATTTGTTGAGCCGGTGTGAGCCCTGTGGCCCATTCTAACCGCTGATCGCAGTGCTTCGTGCGCGGACCGCGGGCTATTGTCAACCGACCCATAGCCTTACTCTTCACCAAAGACCTCGGCGGCGAATGTATGCAGTCGGCTCCCTGCTTCCACGCCAACCGTGGCGTTGCTTTTGGGCAGGCGTGCAACCGCCCGCTGAGCCGTTCCCTTGCTCACAGTGAGGGTTCGGCATACCTGGGACCACGAAAGCCCTTCAAGGCGCAGCTCAGCCACCCGGTCAGCGTCAACCAGAGCGCGTGGCCTTCCAAACTTCTTGCCTTTGGCGCGAGCATTGCGCAGACCGGCTTTAACCCGCTCCTGGATGAGGGATCGCTCGAACTCCGCCATGGCGCCGATGATCTGGAACATTAGGCGCCCCGCCGGCGTGCTGAGATCGAGGTTGTCGCGGAAGCTGACAAACGCGACGCCATAGGCACAGAGATCCGCAAGTGCGTTGACCAGATGTTTCAGCGAACGACCGAACCGATCGATCTTCCACACGAGCACGGCATCCAATTTCCGCCGGTGGGCGTCGGCCATGAGTTGGTTCAGTTGCGGGCGTGATTCCTTCGACCCAGACACGCCTTGATCGACGTACTCGCTAGTAATAGTCCAGCCGCGGCGGGAGGCGTACTCGCGAAGCTCGCAGAGCTGCATTTCTGGATCTTGGCCGTTCACGGTGGAAACGCGGGCGTACAGCGCGACCCGAGCAATCGTGAGGGGTGGTTCTTGAGTGGGTGAAGATGAGGTGCTACGTTTACTGACAGCCATTGGGTGCCTCCTGTTTAGGTGCCCTGGTTAGCGTCGTGTCGGTGTTATCAGCACCGGCGCGGCGCGCGTTAAGGTTTGGTTTCCTTCTGCTCCTTGCGGGGTCGCCCGCCCTTCTTCCCATTCTGACGGGCTATTTCTCGTATCCGTTCAATGCCGAAGCGCTCGACTCTGGCGGAATAGCTGCGTTTTCCCATCCAAGACATCACTTCGGCAATCTGTAACTGCTTCATGTTAAGTAACCTAAACTGTTTAGGTTTCAGTGTCAACAGAAAATGAGGCAGGCATGGAAGCGGTCTGCATTTGCGACGCAGAGAGCGTTACCTTTCGCCGTATCGCTCGACAGGACGATTCGCCCCGCGGGACTGAAGTGGTATGCGGTTATGGGCGATTTGCAGCGTCTGGAGTAGCAAACTAGTAGCAAAGAGAGGTGCAACGAAAAAGGCTTCGAGCTACAAATCGCTCGGAGCCTTGTATTCATTGAACTTTATGGCGCGCCCTGAGAGATTCGAACTCCCGGCCTTCTGGTTCGTAGCCAGACGCTCTATCCAGCTGAGCTAAGGGCGCGCATATTGCGGCCTGTTGATTATAACAAAATCGGTGCCGAATACAGAGCGCCAGCGGGATAGTGCCTAAGCGAATCACGGCCGCGATTGAGGTACGATGATCTCACGTGGCGATTGCATTTACGGGGCGCACGACAGGACAACTCGACCTTGGTTGCTGACCGAACCGATGATACTTACGCAGCTTCATCGATTCGCGCCGTGATCCTCGATTACGGCGACGTCATCTCACAGCCGCCCGATCCGGCAGCAATTGCTGTAATGACAGCAGTGTTCAATCTGCCGGAGGACCGATTCCGCCAAGTCTACGGGGCAAAGCGCTACGAGTACGATCGAGGTGACGTTAGCGCCCACGAATACTGGTCGGGAATCGCGCGCGCGGCGGGGACCGAACTCAGCGCCAGTCAGATCGAATATCTTCGTGAGACTGACGTTGCCATGTGGAGCCGATTGAACCTGTCGGTGCTGCGCTGGGCTGAGCAGTTGCGCTCAGCTGGAATGAAAACGGCAGTGCTCAGTAACATGCATGACGACATGGTGCAGAAGATCCGCAAAGATCCGGCGTGGGCGAAGAAGTTCGATTGCCTGACGCTGTCGTCGGCGATTCGAATGGCGAAACCTGACGGCGGGATATTCACGCACTGCCTGGATTGTCTGAACGTCGCTCCAAGCGCAGCGCTGTTCGTGGATGACCGCGAGCCAAATGTGCGGGCAGCGCAGGCGCTAGGAATCAGGGGGATCGTGGCGGCGTCACCGGCACAACTGAAGGTCCAATTGGAGGCCATCGGGTTTAAGCCGCTGCCGGAGTAGAGGGATTCTCAGTTAGTACAGCCCGCTGGTGAGGCCGTCGCAAAAAGCTAAAGAGCATATCCCTTAGGGGCTGAAGCCCCAGTGATTTCATAACAAGAACAGGGGACTTCTACGGCGCAGCTAAAGCTGCGCCTCTTCAAGATCATTTTAAAGTCCCATTTTCACCGGCCTGCGAAGCCAGTCTCAATCGCACTACGTGTCGTCGTCGCGGTCGAGTTCGTCCTGCAAGTCGGCCAGAGCTTCTGCACGTTCCGTGCCCTGCAAGCGAGCGTTCAATTCCTTTAACGCCACCGAGACCACATGATAGTGGTGCAGATGGCTGTAATTGGGATCGCGCGTCAAGTGCAGCCAGATGTCGTGCATCAGTTTGAGGTCCTGCGGGCGGAAGCGCGGAGCATGCGGCCCAAGAATGTATTCCCACTTGCGTCCATCGGGAGCGACCACGTCCATGCGCATGCGCGGCCTGGGCTCGGGCAGGCGCTCCCAGGCGTCACCCGTCAGTTTGCCCTGTTCTTCTGGAGTGAGCTTGTTGGACAGGCCGCAGACAATTTGCGACGAGACCAGCCGCTGGCCCGTGACCATGATGCTCTCGAATACGTCGTTGGTGGGTGCGACCAGCAGGGAGACGTGCTTACCCTCTCTTTCGGCAAGGTTGACCACTGCGGTGAACAATTCCTGCTCGTATTGCTCGAAAATGTCTCCTGTATCCATGCTTTCGTTACCGCTGAAAGAATGTTCGCGATGGACGACGCGGGCGGTCATGACGACCACGTCCTGCTTTACCGTGTCGGTCTTCACCAGAATGTCGCGCAGGTAGGAAAGGTTCTTGGGGTCGCGCACGGCAACCAGGATGTTGCCAGGGCGAACCTCCATGTCTTCGGCAGTTAGTTCCTCGCTCGCGCTGACCCGGAATTGTTCCAGTTCATGGTGCTGACCGCTGGCTGTCTTCTTGTTGAGGCGTTCCGAGATGGTGAACACGCCAAACAGGAATGCGCTGAACGCTACACCAGAGATCGTCGCCAACTGCTTGGTGAAGAGATTGACGACGGCAGTAGCAAACAGCAGCAGCGAAATCAGTCCCAAGCCGACTGGGATCTCGGTCTTACCGATGTGGAAGTTGCCCGGCACCTTCCATTGTCGATTCTCCGGCTCGGTAAAACGCAGCACCAGCACGGCCAGTGACTTGAACGCGAAGCTCCAGATGACGCCAAAGGCGTACAAGGATGCCAACAGGTACACGTTGCCACGACTGGCGATGATGGTGAACACCTGAAGAAAGGCAATCAGGTTGATGATGCGGTAGCTGGTTCCGAAGCGGGGATGAGGCTTGCGGAACCACGTCGGCATCACGCCATCTTCGCTGATGCGATTGAGGACACCGTTGGCGCCGACAATGGCAGTGTTGACGGCTCCCGAGAGAATCAACGCACCCACCAACACCACGAAGCCCTGAAAAAAGAGCCGGAGCGTGTAGGGGCCGACTACATTCATGGCCAATCCGCCAATCAGATTCGCGAAGTAATCAGGGCGAACCTTATCGGGGATGATCATGACGGCGAAGAAAGATACGAGCGAAGTAAACAGCAGGCTGTAAATGAAGATGACCAGCCCGGTCCGCTCCAAATTCTTGAGCTTGGGGTGCTCGATCTCGCGATTTACCTGTGCTAGAGACTCTTCACCGCTCATGGCCAGCACCGAATGTCCGAAGCCCACGAGCAGCAGCACCCAGGTCAGACTTGCAGCCCAACTGTGATACAGCCATCCCAACGAATCATGGTCCATGGTGATGTTCGCTTTGGATGGGAACGGCGGCAGGTGGGCCGGATGCATGATCAAAGTGACCAAGCACCACACGATCAGGACGACGACCATGACGGTCGTGATCTGCATGATGCGGAGCGCCTGTCCGCTGGATTCGTGAATGCCCTGGGTGTTCTTCCACCAGAAGTAGGCGGTCACAATCACGCCACAAGCGGCGGCAAAGTAGCCCTCCTGGGCATCTGTCATGTGGATGCGATGGTGATAGCGTGTGGATAAATCAACAACAAACCCGGCCAGATACTGGCCGGCAGAGACCGCGCTGATCGGTCCCGTCAGCACGTAATCAAACAACAGTGCCGAGACCGAGAGCTTGGCCAGTTGGCTGCCCATCGCCTCTTTGACGACCCTGTAAACGCCACCGCGGACGAACATGCTGCTCGACTCGATGTAAATCGACCGCACGGCGTAACTGAACAACATGACCGCCAGCACAAACCAGGGCGCGCTTTTACCGATGACCTTTTCCGCGTCACCACCTACGTAATAGGCGGACGAAGCCAAGTCAGACAGCACAATGGCAGCGGCCCGCCAGAAGGAGATGAACGTCAACATCACCGTGGTGGCAACGAACACCTTGATGGCGGGCTTTTGCAGATTCTGCATGAGTGGGTCGATGACTGTTTACGGAGCTCTCAGTCTAGCAAGCGGCGCAACAAGTCGAAGAAGTCTTTAGACCTTTTTTATAAATTTCAATGAGCGAAAAAATGACTCTTCCATCCCTGCAACTTACGTGGGAGCGGGTATCCTTCTACTTCCATCAATTGCGGAAGACTGCAAACAACGTCACGGGAAGTTGATCTGGCCCAGGCGCGACGCAACCTGGACCAGCCAATTTACCGATTGAGTTTGCGCGCCTGGCACGCCTCGACGACTTTGGTGGGATCGATGGCCTCGGAGTCGAGTTGCATCTCCACCACTTTGCCATTTTTGTCGATGAGGTAATTCACGCGGCGTGCGGCCTTGTACTTGGGGTTGTACAGGCCATACTCCTTGGTGACCTCGCCGCCCCAATCACTGAGTAAGGGGAAAGTGACCCCGATCTTTTCCGCCCACGCCTTATTGGAGAAGGGAGAGTCCATGCTCACACCCAGCACCTGGGTATCTGCAGCCTCCAGCTTGGTGAGGTTTTGCTGGAACGCCTGCATCTGCTTGGTTCAACCACCGGTGAAGGCGAAAATGTAAAACGCCAGCGCCACATTCTTCTTCCCCTTGAAGTCGCGCAGCGAAACCTTGTTACCATTCTGATCGGTCAAGGTGAAATCAGGCGCCATGTCACCGACCTTGACAGCAGGTGGCGGTGCTGCGGCGGCCTTCTCGTCTGCGCGAATGGATGGCACCAACATGCCAACCAGCGCGACCAATGTAAGCAAACGATTCATAAACACACTCCTCTCGCAAATTCCCTGTCGCGACGAGCGACGTCGCGAATTGTGTCGTCATTGTGCCACGAACGGCCCAAGCAGACCATGCGAAAGAGATCTGGGGCTGGTTACCCAATCTATTCCCAAATGGGGAAACGACCTGCGATTGTGATGCATGTAATTGCGCATTTCCCAATGTGGGGATAAATTGAATGAGTGTTCATTCGGCGGAACTTTGCCGCCCGACGCGGCCACAGCTCTGCACTCTCCCAGAGCGTCGGCTGCAGCCATCACAAACAATCCACGAGGTTTACGACAAGCGAACGTGGCGAAACGCGATCCCAATTCTTCGGACTCAAGTTCCGTTGGCCAAGCCAGCAGCGCAAATCGGACTGCCGACAAGTATCAGCGCATCCTTGACGCCGCGGTTGCCGTGTTTGCTGAGAAGGGCTTCTTCGTCTCGCGCGTCTCTGACATCGCGGACCGCGCCGATGTGGCCGACGGCACGGTTTATCTGTACTTCAAAAACAAAGACGAAATCCTGGCGGCGGCGATCAACACCGCGTTTGACGGTTTCATGAGAACGGCGCGCAATGAATTGGAGAAATTGCCGACCCCGTCAGAACGCTTGCGGCGACTCGCCTACCTTCACTTTGAAGCTTTGGGAGCGAACCGCAATATGGCGGTGGTGTTTCAGATGGAACTGCGCCAGAGTACGCGGTTTTTGTCCGAGTTTTCGCACGGGCACCTGGTGGAGTATTTCAGCCTGGTGCGGCAGGCGATTTGCGATGGCAAAGCCAGTGGAGAGTTTCGGCGTGAACTGCCCGAGAAGATTGCGGCCAACTGTTTTTTTGGAGCCATCGACGAGATGGTGACCTCGTGGGTGCTGAGCGAGAAGGATTACCCGCTGGCTCACGTGGCCGAACCAGTATTGGACATCCTGCTGAGCGGGATGCGGGCTACCTCGAAGTAGCCAAGTGTGGTGAGTGATGAATATTCGCACTCTGAATGATGTGTTCTTTACGGTCGCGAGTCGTGATGACGACCGCGTGATGCTTGACCGCGTGGATGGCGTGTGGAACGCCATCACCGCTAACCAGTTGCATCGCTGGGTCACGGCAACCGCACGCCAATTGCAGGCCTGGGGGATCGGCAAAGGGGACCGGGTGGTGATCCTGAGCGAGAATCGTCCGGAATGGGCGGTCACGGACTTTGCCACGTTGCTGCTGGGTGGCATCGTGGTTCCGATATACGCCACGCTCATGCCGGAACAGATCCTCTACTTGTTCCAGCACTCAGAGGCGCGCATTGCGTTCGTGTCAACGCGCAAGCAGTACGAGAAAGTGGAGTCCATTCGGACACAGACGAAGATCGAACGCATCGTCGTCATGGACAAGGTCGAGGACCTGCCAGACGTTCCGCAGATGCAGTACATCCTCAGCGGCTCCACGGACCTGCAGGACACTGCGATTGAGACCGTCGCGAACTCGATTCAGTCCGACGACGTGGCGACGCTGATCTACACCTCAGGTACTACCGGAACGCCGAAAGGGGTAATCCTGACCCATGGCAACCTCGCGTCGAACCTGGGCATGACTGCCGACTTGGTCGATATGGAAACGGATGACGTTGCCGTGTCGTTTCTGCCGCTTTCGCACATAACCGCCCGCCACGTTGATTACCTGCTGTTCCAACGTGGAGTCACCATCGCGTATTGCCCTAATTTCGATGACCTGCCGCAGGCCCTGATGGAGGTGCAGCCAACCCTTTTCGTGGCCGTTCCGCGAGTTTACGAAAAGATCCACAACAAAGTTTTACAGACAACCCAGGGAACGAAACTGAAGGTCTTCAACTGGGCGCTTTCGGTGGGACGAAAGCACAGGGAGAAAATCCTGAACGACATCGTCCCAAAGTCGTTGTCATGGAAGTTGGCGAACCGGCTGGTTTTCGAGAAGATTCGGCAAGGCGTGGGCGGGCGCGCCCGGCTCTTCCTGTCGGGAGGGGCGCCGTTGGGACGTGAACTGGCCGCCTGGTATGCCGACATTGGCATTCGGATCGACGAAGGCTACGGACTGACGGAGACTTCGCCAGTAATCGCAGTGAACGTTACGAGCCAACACCGGATGGGCACTGTGGGTAAGGTTCTGTCTAACCTCGAAGTGCGGATGGCGACGGACGGAGAGGTGCTTGTCCGCGGTCCGTCGGTATTCAAGGGCTACTGGAATATGCCCGAGGAATCCGCCGCGGCGTTTGAAGACGACTGGTTCAAGACCGGAGACATTGGCCATCTGGATGAGCAAGGATTTTTGTCCATCACCGACCGCAAGAAGGACCTGATCAAGACTTCGGGCGGCAAGTTCATCGCACCGCAACCGATTGAGAATTCGCTGAAGGCCAACCGGTTTGTCGGCGAAGCCGCAGTAGTGGGTGACAAGAGACGATTCCCGTCGGTGCTGATTGTGCCCAACTTTCCGATGCTGGAAGACTGGGCAATTTCTCATGACCTCGGAACAGCCTCGCGGAAGGAACTCGTCCGCTCAGCGCAGGTGCAGACGCTCTACAAGGGAATCGTGGATGAGCTGAATCAGAACCTGGCACAATACCAGAAGCTCAAGAAGGTGCTGGTCGTGCCTGAAGAACTCAGCATTGCCGAAGGGACCCTGACACCCAGCATGAAGCTGCGGCGGCGGCACCTGGAACAGCGCTACCACAAACAGATCGACGCTTTGTACGCCGAGGAGCATCCGCACGCTAAAGCGGAACATCCGGAACACGCCCGGAAGTAACGGCGCTCAGTTCCCTGCCGCGCTGCGAGCCCATCACTCAATGGGCTCGACCGCGATGGTCGGTTCGCGATGAAGCTGGTCGGGCCTTTGAATCAGAACGGTAGCCGACAGCACGATCACCATCCCGAGAACCTGAATCGGTGAGACGAGCTCGCCCAGAAACATCGCTGTCAGCAGAATCGCCCACACCGGTTCCAGACAACTGGTGACGATGGCCCGGGTCGGATCAAGGTGCTGTAGCCCGGCGAAGTAAAACGAAAACGGGATGAGCATCGAGGTCATCGAGAACACCAACATGAACGCCCACTGCCCGGTGGTGTAATGGTGGCGCACGATGTTCCAGGGTGGGTTCACGACAATCCAGAAAGTCGCCGCGCCGAAGAGTGCGTACACCAACACGGTCCAACGCTGGTAGGTCTGCAGCAGATGCTGGGCATAGACGTTGTAGAACGCGAAGGAGATTGCGGCCAATTCCGCCGCGATCACTCCGACAGTATTGAAACGCACTCCTGAGAGACCCAGCCACGGAAATTTGCTCTGAGCGGCGATTTCTCCCACGGCAAAAGCACAACCCACGACTGCCAGAACGACTCCCAGAATGCGTTGAGCGGTGGGGCGCTGCAGTCCTCGCGCCAACATGTAAAACAGCACCCAGACCGGAGCGACGTATTGCAGCACAATCGCCGTCGCCACGGAGGTGCGATCGATGGCAAGGTAATAGAAGTAGTTGGAAGCGGCCAGCCCGACAATTCCCAACACGAAGAACTGGACGAGATGCGTGCTTCGGACGCGGAGCGCACCGGGATTTCTCAGCAGCAGGATGGGCGCAAGCACCAACAACGAAATCGTGGTGCGGCTCTGCGCCAGAATGAGGGGATCGATCTTGCCCAGGTGCTGGCCGGCAATGGCAACGCGTCCGGTAAAAACGGCGCGACCCATGGTGGCCGAGAGTCCCCAGAAAAACGTAGCCGCGGCAATGTAGAGGTAGCCGCGAAAGGGATGAAACTTACTGGCCGAGAAGTTGGACGAGGCGTTCAGGGTCGTAACCGATCAGAACCTGGTCTCCGATAACGACAGTCGGGGTTGACTGGCTTCGGTATTTTTGCGTCAATTCCCTGACTACGGCGAATCCGGAGTCAATGCTGCGCTCTTCAAATTCCACTCCGCGTTCGGTGAGGAAACTCTTGACCCAGCCGCAGGGCGGGCAGTCCTGTTGCGTAAAGACGATGACCTTGGATTGAGACATGTTATTCCGCGAGGGCCGATTCGCTGGGCGAAGTACGCAACACGCGGTCCACGGTGTACGGAGCACGTTTCTGCGGCTCGTGGAAGTGCCTCACCTGCAATTCACCCAGAAGTCCGAGCGCAACTAACTGAACACCAGCCACGATCAGCACCGCGCCAAATACCATCATCGGTCCGTGCTGGTCCATAACATCCACGTGGCGGATGAATTTCTCAATGACCATCCAGAATGCAATCAAGAGTCCGGTGATTGAACTGATGGCGCCAAAGCCGCCAAAGAAGTGCAGCGGCCGCGACATGTACTTAAGCAGGAAACGGATGGTGATCAGATCGAAGAACACGCGGAAGGTGCGGCCGATCCCGTAGTGCGACTCGCCGTGCTCGCGGCTGATGTTACGAATGGGAATCTCGCAGATCGTCGCCCCGTAGGCCGACGCCAGCGCCGGAATGAAGCGGTGGAGTTCGCCGTACAACGGAACTTCCTGAAGGACTTCGCGGCGGTAGGCCTTAAAGGTGGTGCCGAAATCATGGATATCAACGCCGCTCAACTTGGCCATCAGCCAGTTGGCGATGCGCGACGGAATTCGTCGCATGACGAAATTGTCGATGCGCTCCTTGCGCCACCCGCTGACGATGTCATAGCCGGCACGCAACTGCTCGAGAAACAACGGTATGTCGTCGGGATCATGCTGCAGATCGCCGTCCATGGCCAGAACGTATTCGGCTTGACAGTGATCGAAACCCGCGGCCAGGGCGGAGGTCTGACCGAAATTGCGGCGCAGTTTGACCACCACCACACGGCGGTCTACGGCAGCGATTTGCTCCAGCAGGGAGAAGGTGTGGTCTTTGCTGCCATCGTCAACAAACACCAACTCAAACGGCTCCTGGGTGGTTTCCATAACCGCTTTCAACCGGTCGTAGAGTTCAGTAACGTTCTGTTCTTCGTTGTGGAAAGGTACAACAATTGAGTACTTAAGCACGGTGTTGTAATTATACCGTCTGCCCTTCCCAAAACGGGCATTTTGGGGCAGATGGTTCCCTTCTAGTGACGATCCGCGTTGCGGACGACATCAGAGTATCTGCCCGGTAATGACGGAGACTCTATCGGTTGGTGGGTTGGAGTGCGATGGTTTTGCGGGGACCGATGGCCGCAATCACCGCGGATTCTACTCCGCACCGAGGATATTTGGCCGAATGCCGATGCGAGATCACCGGCCGCCGATGAATTGCAGGATCCGACGGAGGCCGTCGGCGAGCTCTTTAGTGGGGGTGATCAGGCTAGCGACCAAGTAACCATTGCCGGAGAAATTGTAGAAGTGACCAGGGTGCAGCAGCACGCAAGTATTGCGTAACAGGGCAATCGCGAGTTCCTCATCCGAGCCAAGCACCGGGGCGCGCAGTATCGCGTACCATCCCCCCTCGACGGCCAGCCGGTGACAGAGGTTCTGGGTCGCCAGTTGCGAATCGAGTACGTCGAGGTTGGCGCGAATTTGCTGCCTGAGCTGCGGTTGAATGTTGTGCCGCTCGGCCAACATCGCAGGGACGGCCAATTGAGCTGGAGCACTCATTGAGAGATAGGTGTCGGCAATCACGGCGAGCCTAGAAAGTGCCTCCTTCTTCAGGGGTTCAGGTCCGGTAGTGGCAACCCACGCCACCTTCATCTGAGGGACCGCGGATATTTTGGAGAGGCCGCTCAGCGTGAAAGTCAGGGCATCCGTGTTCTTTGAAAACGTCAGAGGGACATGCTCTACCAACCGGTAATCGAGGAAAACCTCATCCGCGATGATGGCCATTTCATTGGCTGAGCAGACCGCATTCAGTTCCCTCGCTTCCTGAGACTTCACATACGAACCGGTGGGGTTGTTGGGATGTACTACGAGCACAGCACGACAGGGTGTGCGGTTGCTCTGTGCCCGCGCCATCACCGTCCGCAGTGACTCGAAGTCGATCTGCCAACCGTGGTCGTACACCAGTTCGTAGGGCACCAGTTCAACGTCATTCAGATCGCCCAGAAAATCGAATAGCGGATAGCTGGGCGCCGGGATCAGGACTGCGTCGCCCGGATCGCAGAGGAGACGGAACACATAGGAATAAGCTTCGCTTGTGCTGGTGGTCAGGATGAGGTCATCGGGAGAGAGATGGCTTCCCTTCTCCGTGTAGTAGCCGGCAATGGACTCGCGAGCGGAAAGCAGCCCCTGCGCAGAAGGTTCATAGGTCAACGCACTGCGCTGGGTCAAGGACTGCAACAACTCGTCCTCACGATAGGTCAGACCGATAGTAGTGGGGTTGGATGCAGTAAGGTCGAGCAGTTCCCTGCCTGCCCGCCGGTGATCATCGAGCGCTTCCGTATATCGGTTCTTGGCAAGATTCCACGCTGTGCGTCGGGAAAACATCAGTGCGAATTCCGCTCGGTCACAATGCGGCCATATTCCGACGAACGACCAACCCGGTCGAAATAGTCATAGGCCGCCGCTGCTAGTTTGGCGATGGCATCGTTTCCGTCACGCTCGTGCTTGAGGTAGGCCGTCATGACAATAATGACGAATGGCCGGCTGGGCACGAACACGATGCCAACGTCGTTGCGCACCCCGGCGAGTTCGCCGGGCTTGTTGGCGATTACGACATCCTCCGGAAGATAGCGCGGGATGTCGCTTGCCTTGGGAGTGCCGAGGACCTTGAAGAAGTCCGTGGTCAACGCCTTGTTCAGCACCTTGCCCTGGTACAGGTCAGCGAAGAGTGTCATCATATCGCGCGGTGTGGAGAGGTTTTCGCGGCCTCCCTGGGCGGCCTTCACATCCATCATCTTGCGTTGCAGACGGGTATGGCCCAGGCCGAGCGAGTCCAGCATCGCATTGAGGTTTGCCATGCCCACGCGATCGATCAGGACATTGGCGGCACTGTTGTCGCTGACCGCGATCATGAAGGTCGCGAGGTCGCGGTTGGTGACGCGGGTCACGCCGGGGGTCAGGCCGCCCATGATGGAGCTGTCCCCCACAAGATCGCTGGCATTCATCGTGTATTGATCGGAAAGTTTCGCTTTGCCGTTTACGCCTTGGTCCGATTGTTGCTGCTGACGGTATAGCTCGGCCAGCACTACAACCTTGATCGACGAAGCCTGGGTGAACACCGCATCGGGATTGAGCAACAGAGTGCGACCGTCGGTTAAGTCCAGGATGGCGACACCCATCGTGCCATCGAGGTCGCGGTTCACCTGCTGGATCGTGGCGTCTAGTTTCAGCCAAAGCAGCTCGCTCTGAGCCGGAGCGCCGGCGATATGCACCGCCGGTGGAGTCGAACTGGGGGCCACAGGGTTTTGCGCGGCGGCAAGCATGGAGCACATCAGGACACCAAGGATGCGGGCAATGGACTTCGCCATAAGAGGCGGATTATACATAACCACTCGGTGCGAATCGCTTTGACGGGTGCTGGCAACTGGGTTAGAGTCGGGCACAAACCAGGAGGCAAGAATGCGGGCCTGTCGCTATTGGTGGGTAGCAGTGTTCACATTTGCTTCGCTGGTGGGTTCAACAGCGCAATTGTCGGTCGCCGACACGGCGATAACGCTCGTGGTACGCGATTACCAGGTCGTTCCCAACGTCACCTATCACATCGCGAGCAGGACGGAACTCAAGCTCGATATTTATCAGCCGCGCGAGCCCAAGGGTCCGACTCCTGTGGTGATGCTCATTCACGGTGAAGGTTGGGTCGAGGGCAGCAAGGAAGGCTCGGTGCTGGGAGTTTTTCCCTACCTCCAGATGGGGTTCTCCGTTGTCAATGTCGAGTACCGCCTGGGACGCGTCTCGCTGGCTCCTGCTGCGGTGGAGGACTGTCTCTGTGCCCTGCATTGGATCGGCCGCAATGCGGCAAAATACAACTTCGATCTCAATAAGGTTATCGTGACGGGAGGATCGGCGGGCGGGCATCTGGCGCTCACCACGGGGATGATTCCTGATTCGGCCGGTTTGGCGAATGAGTGCGCGTCTGACGATGATGACGGGTGGAAAGGTCCCTGGACCAGCCCCACTCCCAAGGTTGCGGCCATCATCAACTGGTTTGGCATCACCGATGTGTGGGGCATGTTGCAGGGGCCAAACATTCGCTCGTACGCTGTGTCGTGGTTTGGAAGTCAGCCCGGGCAGGAAGCGCTGGCCATGCGCGTGTCTCCGCTCACCTATGTGCGACCGGGGCTGCCGCCAATTCTCACCATTCATGGAGACGCCGACTCACTGGTGCCGTACTCAGACGCCGTGCGTTTGCATGAGGCACTGACGAAAGCCGCAGTCCGCAACCAACTGTTGACCATTCCGGGCGGGAAGCATAGCAACTTTCCAGCGGATGAGTCGCTCAAAGCGGCGGAAACGGTTCGAGCTTTCCTCGCCAGCGTGGGGGTAACGCCGGCGAAATAGGTGTTCGCCCAACAGTTTGTAAGTCCGAATGCGTGACATCGATGAGATTCAGCCGGCTGCGAGCACGATGAATATCCTGAGAATTCGGCAGCACGATCACCGGAGGTAGCAATACAATTAGGAAAATCCTGTCGGAGCGAATGGTTGAGCTATGGATGACAACCGCACCGTGAAATCGGATGACCTGAAGCCAGGCATGAATGCGAGAACCGCCCTGCTAATCGGTGACGACCCGGAAGTGAAGGCCGCACTGTCGATCATCCTTGCGCCCGAGGGTTGGGTCCTGGGGCAAAGCAACAACCTGGAAAACGCTTTGGCGTTAGCACAATCGCGGCAGTTTGACCTCATTGTCACCAGTCGTAAGACGTCGGGTAAGCAGGATGTGGAATTCCTGCGGCGAATTCGGCGGGTGAAGCCGCACACCCGGATCATCATTCTGACCGATGACAGCACGCCGTCCGATGTCATCTCCTCCATGCGAGAACATGCGTTCGGGTTCCTGTCGAAGGGTTTCTCGATCGATACACTGGCGGAAACTGTTCGGACGGTGCTGGAGACACCAACCTGGGACGATGGCATCGAGATCATGTCAGCCACGCCGAATTTGATTACGCTGGCAGTTCGCTGCACGATGGTCGCCGCGGAACGTCTACTCCAGTTCCTGCGCGAAATTACCGATTTGCCTGAGGAGGAACGCCAGGATGTTGGCATGGCTTTTCGGGAGATGCTGCTCAACGCAATGGAGCATGGCGGCCATTTCGATCCGGAGAAATACGTGGAAATCTGCTATGTGCGAACGCGGCATGTGGTGATGGCCCGAATCAAGGACCCGGGAGATGGATTTACCCTGGATGAAGTCCGTCACGCCGCGATCGGAAATCCGCCTGACGACCCTGTCGCGCACGTGAACCGGCGGAATGACGAGGGGATGCGTCCCGGAGGCTACGGAGTGATGCTGGCGAAGAACCTGGTGGACGAACTGGTGTACGGTGAAAAAGGCAATGAAGTGTTACTGATCAAGTACTTGCCAGCATTGCATCCTGCTAGCCCGCAGCCGTAGCCTGGTTTGACCGCTGCTGAGGTGATTCGGATTGCCGCTGGCTGGGCCAATTCGAATATGCGTCCAGCGCGCTCGATCCATGTCCGGGCCTCGGGCATTTAGCCATCGAACAGAATCAACTTCAACCCATTCACGGAGGACTTGATGCACCTGGTGACACTTTTAAGACTGCGTCTGGTTATCGCCTTGGCTGGTCTCGTAACATTGGGCGCCGTCATCCCGGCCCTTGGCGTCCCGCCACAAAGTCCAACCGCGCCTGAGAGTTCCTCGGACAAGCCGTTTGTAGTGGAGTATTCCTACAAAGTGAAGTGGGGACACGCGGACGAGTTCATCACGCTCTTCAGGAAGAACCACTATCCCTTGCTGAAGAAACAAGTCGAGATGGGTCGAATGCTCAAGGTGTCGGCGGCCGCTCCGCGCTATCACACCACGGAAGACGGGCGCTGGGACTACCGCGTAACCATCGTTTTCAAGAACGCAACCGTGGCCAACGACGGCTTTGACGAGAAGGCGCTCATTAAGCAGCTTTATCCCGATCAGGAAACGTACAAGAAGGAAGAGCAGCGACGCTTCGAAATACTCGATGCGCACTGGGACCTGCCGATCAAGGACGTCGATCTCGACGTGCACTGAGCGCGACTAGGACTCACAGCCTATTGGTTCACTACGTGGTATGTAATTGCCGCAGGTGTCACGCTGCCCGTCGCACACAACTGAGCCGTCACGGTGTTGGAGCTTGTAACGCCGCGCTGAGAATAATCAGACCAAGAGGAAGCGACCCATCCGATGCACTTACCGGGACTGGATGCCCTACTGTCGCACCTGTCACCGTTGCGGTGCCCGTAGTGCAGTTCCCGGCCGTCAAGGAACTCCCGCTGGAACTGGTAAAAGCCAGCGCCACACCATGGTTGGGAACGGATCCATTCAGCCAGCCCTGCGCCAGCGGCGTGATGTCGATCAGGATGAACTGGTTCAAACTCACGCTGTGACGGACGCTGGCCGGCCGCCCGTAGCCGACGTCCCCAGGGCAGGAGCGCTGTTGAAGTTCAGTCCCTTCTCACTCCACCCGCTTTCCACCTGGTAAACGTCAAACGAGCCTGGAGCTACGACGGCATTCACATAAAGTCGAAGCGTGGCCTTCGCGACGGTCGCGTTTGCCGGTAATGCTGCCAGATTCAAACCTACGTAACTCGTGGTCCCGGCTTGGATCGGCAGAAAAGTGCTGTATCCGAAATTGGCCGCGGGACTCGCGCTGGTCACATAAGCGTCGGCACTCGGCGGGGCCTGAGCAAAGCTGGAGATCGAAACGCAAGAAAACAGGACGAGAGCGGCGAACAAACTTCTTGGCATAGATGAACCCACCTTCATGGACGAACCGGGACTTTGAGGGAGTTCTAACTTGTGATGGTATTTAAGTACCCTGTCAATCGCACGGCAGTCGTAATTCACCCGACCCGCACCCGCAATGAGTCGCAAGGCAATAAGGGATGACAGATGCCGCGTCAAGTGGGCTTTTCAGCGGCACCGTAGGTGCATGAAGTTGCAGGAATAATCTGAAACCGTTGCGTTTATGTCAAACGTCGTAGTACATCATGAATTCGTAGGGGTGGGGACGCAGGCGGAGGGCGTCCACCTCCTTCTCCCGCTTGTAATCGATGTAGGTGTTCAGCATTTCCTCGGTAAACACATCCGCTTTCATAAGGAACTGGCAGTCCTTCGAGAGCGCATCGAGGGCGGCATCGAGAGAGCCGGGCATCGAGGGGACCTTGGCCAGTTCCTCGGGACCGAGATCATAGATGTCCTTGTCGAGCGGCGGACCGGGATCGATCTTGTTCTCCACCCCATCGATGCCGGCCATCAGCATCGCAGCAAAAGCCAGGTATGGATTGCAACTCGGATCGGGAGGGCGAAATTCAGCTCGCTTCGCTTTGGCCGAGGCTGAATACATGGGAATGCGCACCGCAGCCGAACGGTTGCGTCGCGAGTATGCGAGGTTCACCGGAGCTTCAAATCCCGGCACTAATCGCTTATAGGAATTCGTGGTGGGAGCGATGATCGCCGACAGCGCGGGGCCGTGCTTGATCAGCCCGCCGATATACCACAGCGCCAACTGCGACAATCCCGCATAACCGTCACCTGCGAAGAGCGGTTTATCGTCCTTCCACAGAGACTGGTGAGTGTGCATACCGCTGCCGTTGTCCTGGAAGAGCGGCTTGGGCATGAAGGTCACTGTCTTGCCGGCCTGGTTGGCAACATTTTTCACAATGTATTTAAAGAGCATCATGTTGTCGGCCGAGCGAAGGAGGGAGTCGAAACGGAGATCGATCTCCGTCTGGCCGCCGCTGGCCACCTCGTGATGGTGACACTCGACCTCGAGTCCGCAACTCTGCATGGTAAGCGCCATCTCGGTTCGCATGTCCTGGTAATGGTCGGTGGGCGGCACCGGAAAATAGCCTTCCTTGTAGCGCGGACGGTATCCAAGATTGCCCTCCGCCCGTCCGGAGTTCCAGCGGCCTTCTTCAGCGTCGATGAAGTAGTAACCCTCATGCTCGTTCTGATCAAAGCGAACATTGTCGAAGATGAAGAATTCCGCCTCCGCACCAAAATGAGCGGTATCGGCAATCGCAGTCGAGGTGAGATAGATCTCGGCCTTCTTGGCGATGTAGCGCGGATCGCGGTCGTAGCGCTGTTTGGTGACGGGATCGATCACGTCACACACCATGACTAGCGTAGGAACCTCGGTAAAGGGATCCAAAAGATAGCGGGAAGGATCCGGAATGAGGAGCATGTCGCTTTCATGAATGGCCGCCCAACCGCGAATCGAGGACCCGTCCATGCCAAAGCCCTCTTCGAAGGACTCTTCCGTAAGCTGCCCAATGGGATAGGACACGTGATGCCAGAGTCCGGGCAGGTCGGTGAATCGAAGATCGAGGATCTGGACGTTGTTGTGCTTAGCGAACTCCAGAACAGCTTTAGGGTCAGCCTTTGCTGCGGCCATGACGAGCTCCTTACGAGGTCCTTCGACAGAATACGCTGCCGCCTCGACCGCAGGGCATACAATGATTTTATCGGCCGCATAATTTCGTATTATGGAAGTGAAGCTCTCGTAGCCACAGATGGACTTCGATCAAATCGAGACATTTTTAGAGGTCGCCAAGCTCAGCAGCTTCTCGCGGGCCGCGGAGCGGCGTTTCCGCACCCAGCCGGCGATCTCGTCGCAAATTCGGTCGCTGGAGGAAGAGGTAGGCGCCAAGCTGCTGGACCGCAGTGGCGGCCGAGTGGCAGTCACGGCTGCGGGAAAAGTCTTCCAAAAGTATGCCGAGGAGACGATCGAACAGCGCCGGGTCATGCTGATCGCGCTGGCGGAGATGCACCGGGTACCGCGGGGCGAGATCGTCGTCTCAGCCAACGAAGGCACCTGTCTGCATATCCTGCCGGAAGTGTTCGCGGAGTTCAAACGCCAGTACCCCGATGTAGCGGTAAACGTAAAACGTTCGGAACATCAGAAGATACTCGAGGCTCTCATCGAGAACTCGTGCGATTTTGGCGTTGTCTCGATGCCCATCAAGGACAAGCGCTACACGGTGGTACCCATCCACAGGGACGAGCTCGTCGTGATCACTCCAGTCAAGCATCCCTTGGCAGGCCGCAATGAGGTTTCCCTGGCCGATGTTGCGCAATTCCGATTGCTGCTGCCCAAGCTAGGCCGGACCAGGGATACGCTGGAGACGCTGTTCCACGAACGGCACCTGAAGCCAATAATTTCAATGGAGCTCGACTCGAGTGAATTGACGAAGCGTTTTGTGGCCGCCGACGTGGGAATCAGTTTCATTTCGCGATCCAATGTTGCTGAGGAACTCAAAGCTAAGACATTGGCTGCTCTGAAGATCGCGGACGCCGTCGTGCAACGGGACCTGGCGCTGATATTCCGCAAAGACAAGGCGCTAAGCCGTGCGGCGCTTGCCTTCATCGAGATTGCAGTGAAGCTGAAGACTGGCGGCCCCGCAATCAGCGCAGCGCGGACATCCTGACGTCGAGTCCCATACTGGTTCTGCCGTCAATTTTTGGCTGACTTTTCACACTCGAGGCGGACGCGTGTGTTACTTTTGAAAATTCGGAGAGGATTCACTCTCCGCTATGGAGGCGCTCAAATTGGGCAAAAGCATGGTTCCGAAGCGCATTTTCCTCACCAAGGGTGTGGGAAAGCACAAGGAACGACTGACTTCTTTTGAATTGGCATTGCGAGATGCCGGTATTGCCGCGCAGAATCTTGTCCGGGTTTCCTCTATCTTTCCGCCGCATTGCAAGCTAATCGGTCGCAAAGACGGCCTCAAATATCTCTATCCGGGCGAAGTTACTTTCGCCGTGGTGGCTGAGAATTCGACTCGAGAACCGCACCGGTTGGTCGCCTCGAGTATTGGACTGGCGATTCCAGCGGACCGCAGCACCTTCGGCTACCTGAGTGAACACCACTCTTTCGGCGAGAAGGAAGATCTGGCCGGCGATTATGCTGAAGAGCTGGCTGCGGAAATGCTGGCCACCACGCTTGATGTCGAGTTTGATGCCGACAATTCGTGGGACGAAAAGAAAGAGGTCTACCGGCTATCCAACAAGATCGTCCGCACCATGAACACGACCCAGACCGCTGTGGGTGATAAGCGCGGACTGTGGACGACGGTAATCGCCGCCGCCATTCTCATCTTCGAGTAGGCAGAGTAGGCACTAGTTCCGTGGAAAATCAAAAAGGCGCGATGACCTCGCGCCTTTACTTCGTTCTCACAAGAACCTTGTTAACGCTTGTAGGGATGCGGCTCAGGGCCCTTCTCCAGCGTCTCGCGATTCCAAATCAGCCCTTCGCGGCTGTACTGGGCCATCTCGTAGTCTTGCGTGAGTTCCAGGGCGTCGGTCGGACAGGCATCCTCACATAGCCCGCAGAACATGCAGCGGCTCAAGTCGTAGGTGAACTCCGTCAGTTCCTTGCGACGGGTCACTGGATTGCGTTCGCTGCCCACAACAATCAAATGCTCGGGGCACGCCACGGCACAAAGATCGCAGGCAATGCACAAGGACTCATTGGTGTCGGGATTTACTCCGAGGCGAGGAGCCCCGCGAAATCGTTCGGCAATCTGCGGGCGCTCCAACGGATACTGCTCGGTTATGAGCTCCTTGGGCGACTGATTGCGGAACGTCACGCCTAGCCCCTTGAGCAGGTCGACGAACAACATCTTTCGAACGAATTGCTTCATCCTCGCTCCTGACGTGGCAGAAGTTTAGCATATACGATTCCTTCCTTAAGTTCAGGCCGGATATGCCCGGCACCGCACGAGGAATCGATATTCACCTTCTTTGGTCCCTAGGCTCAACGCGACAACGGCAATGACACTGGCTTAGAATCTCATCACGCATGCGCATCGTATCTGGGATCGCAATGATGCTGGCACTGGTTGCCGTCATGGGCGCACAAGAGCCAGCCACAGCCACGCCGCAAGACCCAGCAACTTCCCTGCAGATCGGCGATCGAACGACGACTCCCGCTGAGGAAGCAACGAACGGATTTCAGCCTCAACCGCAAACAGCAGCGGACCCCAACAAACCAGCCAGTACAATTTTGCCTGCACCTCCGAGTCCCGAAGCTGTTGCCGAGGCTAAGAGGCAATTCAAAGCAGGGGCAAGGCTGAAGGCCTCCGACAAAACGGAAGCCGCATTCGAGAAGTTTGAGCAAGCATCGCAATTGGACCCGCGGAACCTGGAGTATGTCACGGCCCGCGAGTTTGCGCGCCAGCAACTGGTGATGGAGGCCCTGGGGCGCGGCAACAAAGCGATGCAGGCGAAAAACGAAGTTGCCGCCACCGCCGAATTCCGGCAGGCCCTGGAGTACGATCCCACGAATGAATTTGCCCGCCAGCGCCTCAACGACTCAGTCTGGGAAAGTAATGCTCCACCAAGCCGTACCCTCCAAGTGGTGCAGAAGTCCGTCGAAGTTTACCTGTCGCCAAGTCTCGAACCAAAAGACTTCCAGTTTCGGGGAGAAGCTAGGACGCTGCTCACGCAAGTCGCCAAGGCATATGGCATTACCGCAACGATTGACGACTCGGTGCAGGCGCGCCGCGTCCACTTCGACATCGAGAAGGTAGACTTCGCCACCGCGATGGAGGCTGCGACTCGGGTCACCAGGACCTTTTGGATCGCGCTCTCCGGATCGCAGATGTATGTGGTTGCTGATACCGTTGAGAACCGACGCAACTTCGAGCGCCTTGCGATTCGTACGTTTTACCTTTCCGATGTTTCATCGCCGCAGGAACTGGCCGACATGGTAAATGCGCTGCGGGTGATCCTCGACATAAGATTTGTCTCGCAGAATCTGCAGCAATCGACCATCACAATTCGCGCGCCGTTGGCGGTTGTCGAAGCTGCCAGCAGGTTGATCGAGAGCCTCGCAGGCGGGCGTCCTCAACTCACGTTGGACGTGCGGGTGTACCAGATCAGCTCCAGCCTAGTGCAGCAACTGGGTACGCAATGGCCTAACCAATTCACCATGTTCAACATCAGCCCGGCCTTGATTGCCTCTCTCGGAGCGGGTGCGTCGGACCTGATTAACCAACTGATTGCTTCCGGTGGGATCAACCAGGCCAACTCGACGGCCATTCAGGCGTTGATCGCACAATTGCAACAGTCAACGCAGAACTCGCTTCTTTCCACACCCTTTGCGACGTTTGGCGGAGGCCTTACGCTGACGGGAGTTTCCTGGACCCCGCCATTGACGGTGAATTTGCGCGTGAATGAGTCCGACGTGCACAACCTGGAGCACGTTACGTTGCTTGCCTCGCAAAACACGCCCGCCGTGCTGAAGATCGGTGAACGCTATCCCATCGTGAATGCAACCTTCGCTCCGATTTACAACAGCAGCGCGATTTCGAAGGTGTTGGGGAACCAGTCGTACGTAGCACCGTTTCCCTCGTTCAACTTTGAAGACCTCGGATTGAACATGAAGGCGACTCCGATGATCCATTCAAATACCGATGTGAGCCTGAAAATCGAGGTAAATATTCGTTCTTTAGGCGGTCAGAGTGTGAATGGGATTCCCATCATTCTGAACCGAGAGTACACCGGAAGCATCACGCTGAAGAACGGAGAATCGGGCGTCGTCGCCGGACTTATCTCCAAAGCCGACTCGCACAGTTTGTCAGGCTATCCGTTTCTGGGTCGAGTTCCTGTAGCGAGCTACGCCTCGTCGGTACACGACAAGAATGAGAATGACGACGAGTTGCTTATAGTGATGACCCCCTACATCACGCGCATGGCGTCGAGCGCAGGATTTGCGGTTCAGTTGCCAATGGGACACTAATCCTCTGCGCGAGCACAAGAATGCCGGAACACGGAGTTCCGGCCGAACGGTCTGAACTACCAACGGATTACTTCGCCGGACTACCCAGGTTGTACTCCACCATCGACTTCACCACCTCATACGGCGTGTTGTTTCCGAATCCCACAACCTTTCGTCCGTTGATGAAAAAGGTCGGCGTGCTGGTAACGCCCAGTTTCGTGCCCAACGCCAGCGACTCACGCACTCGATCTTGCGTCTCCGGTTTGGCCACGCAGGCTGCAACCGCTACGGGATCTGCCCCGGCGTCCTTCACGTAGCCTCTGAGCATGGTTTCGGCGGTTTCCGGAGTGACCTCTCCCTGGTGTTCGTACACGATGCGGATGAACTTCCAAACCGCGTCGTTGTTCTCCCGGCCAACGCAGTCGAGGTATTTTGCCCCTAACATCGACCACTTGTGAATCGATTCCAACGGAAAATTCTGGAAGATCAGTCTAGCCTTGGGTTCTTCCTCCAACAGCTTTTGCATGTTTGGCTGAGCGGCTTTGCATGCCGGACATTCCAAGTCTCCGAACTCGACAATGGTCACGGCAGCGTCCGCCGCGCCATGGACAGGACCGTTGGCCGCCTTCAGGTCCGCCCTCGCAGCGGCGAACGGATCGGCGCCGAACGGAACAATGTCTCCCGTTAAGGCGAATTTCTGGTCGGGGGTGACGAATACGCGGAAAATCTGCTGGCCCTGGGGGGTGTTGAAGACCGCAGTGACCTCGGCGAAGCCCGGGGCCTCGGCTGGTTTGATCTCGGCTACTTTCCACGTCAAATCCTGGTTCCAGCCGAACATCTGCTTCAAGAAGCCATTCACCGTCGCCTCGCTGGGAAGGCCCGCCGCGGAGGCGGCGGTGGCCGCTGAGCCAGTTGAAGCAGCCTTTGTCTGGGCAAATATTGAAGGGATCGATAGCCCTACGACAGCAACAATAAGTGCTTTTTTAATAGATAGATTCCACCGAGAGTTCATTGTTTCCTTTCATGTTTGATCTCATGCAATCTGCAGCGGAGCTTCAGAATTCCAATTTCGCGGCAATCGGGTAGCGACGGCCAAAACCAAATGCCTTGGACGAGATTTTCAACCCCGGAGCAGCCTGCTGGCGCTTGTATTCGCTGCGATCCACCATGCCGACCACCTTACGCACCAACGACGGGTCAAAACCATGTTCGTCGGCAATCGCTTGCGCCGGCTGGTTGTCCTCCACGTAGGCTTCCAGAATTGTATCGAGAACATCGTACGGAGGCAGTGAGTCGCTATCTCTTTGCTCGGGACGCAATTCTGCCGAGGGTGGCTTCTCGAGGGTCGACTGTGGAATCACAGGCGCGCGCGAGTTGACGTAGTGGGCCAGGCGATAGACGAGGGTCTTGGGCACGTCAGAGATCACGGCGAGTCCTCCGCACATGTCCCCGTACAGTGTGCAATACCCTACCCCGATCTCGGACTTGTTGCCGGTGGTCAATACGAGGGCGCCAAACTTGTTCGACAACGCCATGAGCAGCGATCCTCGGATGCGCGCTTGCACGTTCTCCTCAGTCACATCCGGAGACAGATTAGAGAAGACCGGTTTCAGAGACTCCAAGTAAGTGTCGAAGATGTCGCCGATCCCTATCAATTCGAAACGTATGTCGAGATTCTTAGCGAGCGCGGCCGCGTCATCGATACTGCCCTGCGAAGAGTACGGCCCCGGCATTCCAACTCCGATGACGTTTTCCCTCCCCAGTGCGTCCACGGCAATCGCGGCGGTAAGCGCTGAGTCAATGCCGCCGCTAAGCCCCAGCACAACCTTTCGGAAGCCGCACTTGCGGACGTAATCGCGCGTGCCGAGAACCAGGGCCGCATAGGCGCTGGCCTCGACGCCATCGACGCGATCATGCAAATCGCCCTTGAGAGTTTCTGAATCGAAGCAGATCATGTCCTCTTCGAACGACTTGGCCTGCGCCAGGACCTGGCCGTCCGGACCAAGCGCGAGACTTGATCCATCGAACACCAGGCTGTCGTTACCCCCAACCTGGTTGACCATGGCGACCGGCACGCGATAATGCTTCGCGATAGCCGACAGCATATCCCGCCGAAGCTCGTGCTTGTTCAGATAGAAAGGCGAAGCCGAGATATTCAGCAGTATCTTCCCTCCCGCTCCAATCAGGTCTTCCACCGGATCGACGCCATACAAGCGGCGGTCCCAGAAGTTCTTGTCATTCCACGCATCCTCGCAGATGGTGAGGGCGAGTGGGGTTCCGTTGACCGGGATGAGCACCTGCTTGTCAGCAGGCGCGAAGTTGCGCGACTCGTCAAACACGTCATACGCCGGCAAAAGCCGCTTGGATTGGAGGGCTGCAATCTTTCCGTCGCGAAGCAGGGCGGCCGAATTCAAAACCGACTTACCGGTGATTGACTTCGTCGGTGTGACTAACCCACAGATCACGGAGATTCCCATCGTCTCCGCGGCGATCTCTTCAGCAGCTCGGCGGTTACGTTCGATGAACCAGGGGCGCTCAACCAGATCGCGCGGCGGATAGCCGCAGACGCTCAATTCGGGGAACAAGATGAGATCGACGCCAGCGCTCTTTGCTCGGAGCGAGTAGTCGATAATCCTGGCGGAATTGCCGCTGAAGTCGCCGACAGTAGGGTTGATTTGGGCGAGTGCAATCCTCACACTAACAGTGTAAAGGCGCGGTCACAGACACGCCAACTATCGTGGACACGTCTCGTTGCAACTTCAGAATCACGCCGCTGGCAAGGCATGTGGAGTTGTAGGTGGTGGGGTCATGGTTGGCCCGCCCGTGGGCGTCATCGGTGGCGGACCCGGGGTAGGATTGGTGCCAGCATCAGGATAGGGAGAGCCATCTGCCGGTGCCCGTTGGTCTTGCGGACGGTTCGCACGATGGTCAGAGGTTGTCGTCGGGAACTCGGGTTCCTCGCCCGGACGACGCAGCGAAGGAGCGTTCTGGGGCTTGGGGGCGGGCCTCTGCTCGGCCAGTTCGGTTTCCTTCGAAGGCAGGTCGACTTCCTTCTCCGTACGCACTACTTTCTGCCCGTCCACAGTCATGATCTCGAGCCGCGCAACTTCGTTACCCTTGAAGCGGACGAATTCCACCTGTTCGGGAGGATTGCCGTAGATCCACTCTTCGTAGTCCTGCCCTTTGTCGTCTTTGTCGCGAATTTTGCGTGGCGGCCGGCCCTTGGAATACATCACCATTTCCTTGTCCATTCCCACGAGGATCTTGTGCTCCGCGATAGCTTCCTTGACTTTCGGTGGCAGCGTCTTCTGGTAAGCCTCGGCAGGGGTTAAGGCCTTGAAGTCCATGACCGGAGAAAGCATTTCGCGCACCTGGTCACCTGTGAGCTCAGGTATGTACTTGTCGAATTCAAGGGTGACTGTCGTGCCATGGGCGTCCAAGCTCTGCGGACTGGGGCCGCCGGGAATCGGGGTCGCGCCCGCATTGCTGATGACCTCGATGTGCTGGTACCACTTCTGGTGCTTCTTCGATCCGCCGTTCAGTTCGACGATGATGTTGTTTTCCTTGATCTGGACGTCGGTGATCACACAGCGGTCACCGGGCCGGGCAGCCGGACCAAACTCAGCGATCTCCTGGGCGATCTTCGCCTCGCTGGGGCTCACCACACCATTCTTGATTTTGATGCCTTTGTCGCCCTGGGGCAGCATGATGCGGGCAAACACCCGCTCCGACTGCAGGCTGCGGATCACTAGGAGCCTGGTCTGCCCTGTCATCTTGTCGGTCTGGTTGGGAGAGGGAGTCTTTGCGGCCTGCGCAAATGACGGCTGCACCGTCCAGGTGCAAACGAGTACCGCCAGCAGGAACGCTGCAGCTACAAACAGCGGATGGCGAAGGCGATTCATCAAGGACCCCGTCTTGCGGAAATTATATGCCTATTCCGGAATCACAATGACACTAGTTTGTGACATTTGGCAGTCCGGGTTCGACTTGGTTTTCTGCCGGAGATAAGATGGCGGGGTTTTCCAGAGGATGCAACGGCGCTTTCCAAACGATAATAAGACCGGCGATTATGGCAAGGGCTCCGGGCGCACTGGCTTCAATTCCATAGCTCCCGCCTGTCAGCCACTTTGGACCTGTCGCGGTAGCGTGGACGGCCACATTGAATAACCGCAGTCCGCTGACGGGCAATCCTAATACGAGACCGAGAACCGTATTCCATGCGAAATGAATGCCCCAGGGAAGCCACAGAGCCCGGGTGCGTAGATATGTGACGGATAGAAGGACTCCAATTGCCACCGTGTTGATCAGACCCCAGACGCTCGCTCCGGGATTTGACAGGTGCACTACGCCGAAGAGCACGGAGAATACGGCGATCGCCCCGGTCGCTCCGATTCCCTCGACCAAGCGTTGAAACGGGTACCCCCGAAACATCAGTTCCTCCGCGAGCGCGCCCGCGATCAGAACACCCAGCACGACCGATGCCCTGACCATGTTGAACGAGCTGAACGTCGTCCGGAAACTCACGTTGCCCCAGACGGCAATGGGAACTGCCGCCAGCATCACCAAAACAAATCCGATGGCGCAACCGAGGGCAAACTGCCGGGCCCCTCCCGGTGACAATGGGAGCCCTTGCGCAGCAATGCGGTGCTCTTCGACGTGATTCCCAACACTCAACAGCCAACTGAAGATCACGAACAGTAAAACGGCCAGCAGAGGACGAAAGATTGCCTCAAAGCGCAGTACGTGATCGCCGGCAATTGCCGAAGCGGTATATCCCGCAACCAGAAATGCTACGACCGACAGCAGTGCCGAAAGCACGAACGCCCACAGCGGTTGCAAGCGTCCGTCGGGGCTAGTGAACATGGCTAAACCCTGTCGGAAGCCAATACCGGCCCGTAAAGACGTAGTCCATCTCGCGCCACCTGAAAGTCCAGGGGTTGTCCACCGTTCTGCCGGATTGCCTCGTGCACTCTTTCACGCGCGCCCTCTTCAATGAAGACTACGACACAGCCTCCGCCACCGGCGCCGCAAACCTTGGCGGCGCGTGCTCCCTGTTTCTTCGCAGCCGCGATCAGTTTGTCGATGAGCGGAGTCGTAATGCCCGGTGCGTTGGTGCGACGCAACTTCCACTCTTCGTGCAGCAGGCGTTCTACGTCATCCCACTTGGCCTGCTTGAGGGCACGGTGCATTTCTTGCGAGATGCGCGAGATCTCAGCAAAATTCCGGATCACGTGTCTGTCACCGTTGATGTGCTGCTTGAAGACCTCCCAGTTGTTAATCCCCGATTGCCGGGGAGCGCCAGTGTAGAAGAGCACAAAGCGCTTGTTCATTTCCTCAGCGGGAATCGCAATAGGCTCGCAGTGAATGCCATCGGGGTCGAGGTGAATCGCGTTCACTCCGCCATACATGGCCGGGTAATAGTCCTGGCAACCGGTGGGAACTCGAATCAGTTGGGCTTCGACGTTTTGCGCAATCACTCGAATCTGTTCGACGTCGATGTCACGGCCGACGAACCGTGCCAGCGCCGCGCTGGTCGAGATCATCATGGCGGATGAGCCCGATATGCCAGCGCCTGCCGGCGACTCGGAATGTGATTCCAGGAGGAAGCTGTCTTTAGGCTGAAAGAATCGCACCAGGTAAGCGGCGAGCGCGTGCTGATATTTCTTCGCATTCATCAACGCATGCAGGTTGGGAAAGTGGTCTTCGCGACCCGTGTCGAGCGACTTCAAGTGAATGGCACGCCCTTTGCGGGGAGTGATCTTGCAGGTTGTTAAAATACTGACCGCCATATTCACCGTCACGGATCCGGGGTGAAACAGATAAAGCGGCCACAGATCGAGCGTGGAACCTGCAAGGTCCGCGCGGCACGGCGCCTGGGCGAAAATCTGATCGCTGGTTGTCGGCAATGCAATGGGTAACTTGATGGACATCTTAAGATTGGGCCCCTGAGCAAAGTTCTTTACCGACGAGCAGCACCTCGTCAATTACCGCATCGACGTCGGCCGCAGTGGTGCGATGGTTCACGATACAAGCCCGCAACGCGAACTTGCCATGAATAGTTGCGTTTGACAAATACACTCGGCCGCGCCGCTGCACGCTTTGAAGAATGCGAAGGTTTAACTCATCGAGTTGCTCATCCTTGATACCACCCGCGGTGGGAACGTATCGGAAGCAGACGGCGCTGAGCGGTACCGGCGCCAACATCTCGATTTCTGCTTCGGCGTCGATCAGTGATGCCAGCCGTTTTGCGCATTGCAGGTCATTCTCGATTTGCTGCCGGAAGCTGCTCAGACCGTGGTAGCGCAACGACAGCCACAGCTTCAGGGCGCGGAAGCGTCGCGACAACTCCAGGGACTCATCGAAAAACGCGAAGTCTTCCAGCGGATCCTCGTGCAGCGACTTGGCGTAGTCACCCGTAAACGAAAAAGTGCGACGGGCCTGAGACGGATCGCGAAACAGCAGGCAGCCGCAGTCGAGTGGCTGATAGAGCCATTTATGGGGATCGAGCGAGACGGAATCAGCGAGTTCCATGCCTGCGAAATCTTCAGGCCGGGCGATGGCAGCAAGTGCACCGTAGGCGCCATCAACGTGGAACCACGCTCCCGTTTCCCTCGCTATTGCTGCCAATTCGATCAACGGATCGATACTTCCGGTGGCAACCGTTCCGGCGGATCCGACAATTGCGATAGGGCGCTCCCCTGCCGTTACATCATCGTCAATTGATTGACGCAGGAGATCCAGACGAATTCGGAAGTCTTCATCACAAGGAATAAGCCGCAGGTGGTCCCGACCGATGCCCAACAAGGCAACCGCCTTGGCAATCGACATGTGAGCTTGCTCAGAGGCATAGACGGTACCGGCCTCGCGAATGCCATGCTCATTGGCAGGCAGGCGCGCCTCGCGCGCCATGGCCAAACCCATCAGGTTGGCGGCCGAACCTCCACCGGTCAGGCTGCCGCGAAATTCCAGGCATCCAATTGCCTGCGCCAGCCAACCAACCACCAGATGTTCCAGCGAAACTGCTGCCGGCCCCGAACGCCATGCCGTGACATTTTGATTGAGTACGCTGGCCAGAAGGTCGGCACCGGCAGCGACGGGTTCTCCTGATCCCAGAACGTAACCAAAAAAGCGAGGACCCTGCGCGCGCGATGCACCAACGACTTTGGTCAGGTCGTCGAGCGCAGCAGTTCCCATGCCGTGCTCGGGCAACTCTTCGGCGAAGAGATTTTTTGCGTCGCCTCCAGAAATGCCAGGAAAACAAGACCGCCGGTCAATGCCGGCCAGATAGTCGAGCGCAACCTGCGCAATGCGCTCGTAAACCCGCCGATATTCCTGTTCTGAGAGTGCGAGTGGATTCATACAGCGTGCCCCTTGGGTCCCAATGGCAGGATAGCCATTGTAACGCGGCGAGAGGCGCGAATCGCCAGCGCTATAGCTCGTGGTAGCTGATCAACTCGATGCCTCGCCGTTGCAGTGCGGCCTTCGATTCGGGAGAAGTGAGTATCCCCAGTTCCAGTTCACGTGACTGGCGCAGTCGCGTTCGTGCCTGGTCGAGGTCAGCATCGTAGTAGCCGGGGTGGCAGACGAATTCCCATGTACCTTCGGGGAGATTCTCGGCGATGCATGTGAAGTAACTCTGATCGAGTTCGCCGGTCACCAACACTCCCACGGAACCGTCCGGCGTCCGAAGTCCCTGCTTCTCAACTTCACGCCGGAAGCTGGCCGCGAACTGGCGCAACCCGCTCATCTCCGCAAAACGGGCCCACAACTTCGGGCTTCGGAGGAGCCGGCCGACGGGTAGCGGAAACAGCCGGCCGAATGGATTTCGTATCGCGCGAATTCCCCGCGCTTTGGCGGCCCGCAGCGACGGTCCCAGAATGTCCGGAAACATGTGGGCGTGCTTGTGGCAGTCAAAGTGAGTGAGTGTGAGTCCGGCAGCTTGAATTCGCTCGAACTGCGCGTTGGCCTCGGCTTCAATCTCTTCGGGCTTCAGTCTTCCAGTGAGGGCCGAACGGGCGAAGCCGGTCAGGCTGGAACGCAGTTGTGCAGTTCCCGCCTTGGAAGTGAGTTCCAGCAGACTCGCCACGCGCTCGGGTGGCAAGATCGGATCGCCGTCGAGCAGCACGACATGGCATCCAACGCTGAAGTGCGGTTTCCGTATCTGGAGTTCGCGCACCCGCGCGACTGCATCGTCAAACGCCTTCGAGGTAGCCATGAGGGTGGCGGACGAAATGATTCCCTTCTCGCATCCCTCGGCAATCGCCCGGTTGATTCCGGTGGTCATCCCAAGGTCGTCGGCGTTGACGATGAGCCTGCGCACCATTGCAGTGTAGCAAGCAAGAAAACGGGGCCGCGCCAACGGCCCCGCCTGGATACGAATGCTGCGAGTTACTTTGCAGCCGGACGCACGAGTTCGACGTCAATCGTGATCGCGATTTCATCGCCGACCATCGGGTTTGCGCCACCGACGCCGAAGTCGCTCCGCTTTATCGTGGTGCTCGCCGATGCTCCCACGTGCGCGTTGCTACGTGGATCGTTGACCGGAGCGGTTGGACCATCGACGTCCAGCACAACTTCTTTGGTGGTCCCGTGGATCGTAAGATCGCCAGTGATTTTCAGCTTGCCTGTGCCGGCAGCTTGCACCGATTTCGACTTGAAAGTGATCGTCGGATATTTCGCTACGTCAAAGTAATGGTCGCTGCGCAGATCGTCATCGCGCATGGACACCCGCGTATCCACCGAAGCAGCGTCAATGGTGGCTTCGACCGATGTCTTATTCGGATTGGCGGGGTCGTACTGGGCAGTTCCAGTCACCTTCGTGAATGCGCCGCGAACCGTCGAGATGCCCATGTGGCGAACCGAAAACTGGGCGGCAGTGTGGTTGGGATCGATGTTCCACGTTTGCACCTGTGCGAAGGCCGAGCCCGCCAGCATCGTGAGAGCACACAGAAAAGTAAGAAAGCGCTTCATCTAAAGATCTCCTTCAATGTTGAATTGGTCCGCAGCCCGGACACAAAGCCCAGGCTGCGAGTTTAGCAGAGGTTCACTGGCCGGTGATCGGACTCGGAGCGTTCTGTAGCACCAAAGTCTGCTTTTGGAATTGAATCTCGGTCAACACCCGCGAACCGTTCTCGCTCTTGGTGGAGATCGCGTCGTTGTTTCGGCGAACGTCGACAACCTGCGCCGGAGCGGTCACTTTGGTCTTGCCCTGGGTTAGGGTCACTTCGGTGTTGGCTCCCGAGCCGGTCCAAGTCACCTTGTAATCTCCAGCCGGAAGTTCAGTCGTACCCACTTTAACGGAGCTGTCGAGGCGGATCTTTCCAGAACCGTTTTCGGAGGCGAATGCGGCGGTTGCGATCAGTGTGGACAGTAGGATCAAAGTTGCAAAGCGTTTCATCGTGTTCTTCTGTGTGATATGGGCTGCGTTCACGGGAATTGCGGCTGCCTCTGAAATCTCTTATGAAATTCCCGCCACTCGTTGGCGTTTGCGATCTACCTGCGTAGGTATTTTGTCGGTTGGTATTAGACGCCCGAAGGACCCAACAAGTAGCAGCCGGAAAGCAATTATGTGTTGAAACAAGGATCAAAAATATCTATGGCAGTGATAAAGGCCGGTTGGTTGCGAGACACAGAACTTAACAAGTTTGCTACAGGTCTTAACCTCCGTGAGTTGTCGCAACTGAAATGTTCGACACGCCCCCTTATTGGTGGATAGCAACAGGCGTTGCTGCGTTTGACCGACAGATTAATCGTCATGTAAACTCAAAGAGTTGCATCCGCGCTAGTACTCGTCGCTGAGGCATGTGCGACGGGCGGTTAGCTCAGTTGGTTAGAGCGCCTGCCTTACAAGCAGGAGGTCGCAGGTTCGAGCCCTGCACTGCCCACCAAATCCGTCACCGCACATTATAATGGTTATTATAACGGTGATGCGCCCGGAAGCCGGGCACCGGCGATGTATGTCGCCATCCGCGCAAGCGGGGTCGTAGTTCAGTTGATGAGAACTCTGCCCTACCATTCAATCTCAAGCATATCTCTAGTATTTCCAATTGTTTGTAGATAGCCGCTCAAGGCGCACTGTCACGAAGTCAATTCTACTTGTCGCTGTCGAATTGCTATTTTGCCCAAGATTCCTCAGGATTCGCCATCCTGCTACCATTCTTCGATGCGCAATCTGGCCGTTCTTTTTATCCATTTGCTCGCCACCCTGGCTCGGTTGCTCGGTCCTGGCGGCGTCCGTTCCCTCGTCGCGGAGTCGCTTCTCCTCAAACACCAGCTCCTGATCCT
>Ga0208478_1000088_pt1 | contig 35592 bp, 34 predicted proteins | sample NGESurdeep072012_5_FD_184462 | JGI IMG/M metagenome (GOLD analysis project Ga0208478, IMG submission 184462) | Arctic peat soil microbial communities from Barrow, Alaska - NGEE Surface sample 415-2 deep-072012 (SPAdes) | ecosystem: Environmental > Terrestrial > Soil > Wetlands > Peat ...
AGCGCCAAATTGATGCGGGATTTCGTCTCCGCATGCCGAAAGATGTCGCCATTGGTGGAGTTCACCACCAAGGCTTTGGGGCTGAAGTTCTAGCGAGGCGTGAACCAATGATAGAGGCCGAAACCCTTAAGTCGATCGCCAAGCAGCTGATGACCGGTACTTCGGTTAGCGTGGGCGGGATATCCACACCTGTCCGCCGCACAAGTCGGCAGCATCTGAAAACCGCTGCATTCAGTGTTGAGGGCCAGGAATACGAAGCCATCGAGCAGAACCCGGAGAAGCCGAGCCGATGGGGACATCTAGCACGCAGCGGTCATCAGGTGGTGCAATTCAAGGATGCTGAAAGCAACAAATTCGTGGCGGTCGTTGTCGATGGCGAGGTCACGTTCTACGGTGCTAGCAAGAAACGGTCCTGATACCCGTCCCCAGCATTTGCCTGAATCGCTCACGCGACGGTCGCCGCGCGAAGAAGAAGAGGTGAGACTCGCATCTGCAATCGGTGGATCCAAAGCCGACCAGAGGAACGGAGGCACGTTCAGCCAAGCTGATGCGTTCCGCCCAGACATGTTCCAAACGCCGAGTGTCGAGACGGTAGCAGATTTCTTCGACCCTGGTATGCGCTCTCAAGTAGTCGATGTGCCAGTGAGGCCGGCGTGAGAGCTTGAGATGGTGGGCGAGTCGGGCACGGACACCTCCCGACCCGAGGGCGCTGCCGACATAGATGTAGGAGCCCGACTGAAGCTGTAGAGCGCTGAGCCTTCCTATCTGGATCAGGTCAGTCGATCTCGATGAAAGCACCAAGACGTATGTGCCCGGCCGCGCTTGCTCAATGTCCACGCGATCGTCACAACCTGAGCAAAGTCTTGAGTCCTTTGGCATGAGTGCCAATGGTTGGCTGACGTAAACCGCGCTAGGCGGACTTCTTCGCAGCCCAACGCGCCTTCATGAGTGCTGACAACTTCTTCTTCGCGGCTGCGCTCATCGGACGGCGAACGGTGGTCTTCTTAGGCGTAGTCTTGTCTTGCTTCGGTGCGGACTTTCCCTTCCATTTTGCCCATCGCTGCTTCAGCCACGCGCCGATACCGGCCAGACGAAGGCCACGACGGAGCAAATGATCAGGCAAATAAATAGAAGCCAGCGATGATAATTCCGCGACCGGGCTCGGTGGAACTGCATCTTTCTAGCATCGATCCGCAAGTCGATCATCCCATGGCGACACGGTTTGCTCATGCCTATCGGCGTGACCACCAGCGTTCGATCAAGTAGTCCAGCGAGAACCGCCCAGTGCCAAAGATCAAGATAATGAGCGACGCCATGAGGTACGTGAACGGAGCAGCCGCGGAGAACTTGTCGGGGTCGGAGAAGATGGACAGCAGCGCCTCGCGATCGCCGGTGATGTACGCCACCGCCATGTTACCGGTCAACAGCAGGGCGATGGGACGACTTCCCAGTCCCAGCGCGAGCAAGACGCCACCGGCCAATTCGAGAATCGATACCAAGAGCGCGGTCGGACCGGGCGCCGGCAACCCAAGGCTGCCGAAGTATTCGATGACTTTCGGCAAGTTGTGCAGCTTACCCCAGCCATCCACCGCGAATTGCCATCCCCAGTAGAGGCGCACGAACAGAAGAAATGCGGATTGCAGCGAGTTGGCACTGTGCAGAAAGAGAGAGTAAGCCTTCCGGATCCGGGCTGCGAAAGTTGTCATCGCCATTAACCTAGCTTGTTTTGCAGAACCAGCCCTGCGCAGACCAGTACGCGAACCACTGTTGCACTGCCGTTGACGCTTCTTCGATGGGCCGACCGCTCCAGTCCACAGCATCGACGGCGTCGGAAAGGGTCTTGCCTTCGTGAAGGGCACATAGAATGGTGAACGCTTCTTTGTCGATGCGCTTGAAGTATACGGAATGGTCCGCGCGATGCACTGCCAGGAAAACAGGCTCCGGCTTTGGTAACCGTCGCCGCCTTTCATGCGACCGAATCCGTTCTGTGACAGCGTTGCTGACGACGTCGGCCTCGCCTCCTTCGCGGCGGACGCGGATCAGCAAATCGTCAACCGGATGGCTCAGATCGAGCAGTCGGATATAGGGCTGCAACTCAAACTTCGGATCAGGCCCGAGGGCGGGCAGGTCCGCCTCGGTCAGCCTGGGCTTGGCGGCCTCGTCGAAAGCCTCGATTTCGGCCCACTCCAGCCGCACCATATCGAGCGCGATCGGCTCGAAGTTCGCGATGTGCTCTGGATGCGATCGCAGCCATGCTTCCAGCCGCGATCCCAGATTGCGCAACGTGAACGACTGCGACGGGCAGGCCAGCAGGTAAGCGACGGCTAGCCTTTCAAAGCGGCGCTCGCCGATGATCGCGCGCAATCCGGGAAAGTCTTCCGACAAAGCTGCCAGAATCCGGAACCAGTACTGCCGGTTGTAAATCTCCAGGCGCTCAAAGGAAGTCAGCCGGTCATTGGGCTTGATGATCTCGTTGGCGATGACACGAAGCGATTTGCCGTCGCGCGTACGTTGACGCATGCCTTCGCCGGCGGTCAACGGCTGTCGAATGGCGTCGAACATCGTCCGCTGGATGCGATCAAGTTCCATTACGCCTCCACTCTCTCTGCGACGTAACGGTTCGCCTTCAGCGCCTCGTCATGAACTTCGTCGAAAGACGGAATGCGGTCGTCCCACTCCAGCAGGGTAGCCGTGGGACCGGTCAGTTCAATGGCCCGAGCATACAAGTTCCACACCGGGTCGATCACCGGGTGGTCATGCGTGTCGAGGATGTATTTCTCAAACTTGGAGTGGCCGGCAATGTGGATCTGGGCCACCCGATCGTGCGGCACGCTGTTCACATACTCAAAGGGATCGAAACTGTGATTGCGTGAGGAAACGTAGATATTGTTGACGTCAAGCAAAATGCCACAGTCAGCGCGCTCCACTACTTCCGTCAGGAACTGCCACTCCGTCATCTCCGAGGCGTGGAACTCAGCATAGCTGCTCACGTTTTCGACGACTATCGGAACCTCGAGGAAATCGCGGGCCTCACGAATCTTCTGAGCCGTCTTGGCCGCCGCTTCGAAGGTATAAGGCACAGGGAGCAAGTCGTGCGAGTAAGTGCCATCCACGCTGCCCCAGCACAAATGATCGGACAGCCACGGAGTATTGGTGCGGCGCACCAGCGCCTTTAGCCGCTTCAGATGCTCGCGGTTCAGTGGTTCAACCGAGCCGAAGTACATCGACACACCGTGCTGTACCACGCGGTATTGATCGAGAATCTGGTCCAGCACGTGTAGCGGGCGTCCGCCGTCAATCATAAAATTCTCGGAGATAATTTCAAACCAGTCGACAACCGGCCTCTTTTCCAGGATGTGGCTGTAGTGAGGAATACGCAACCCGATCCCAACGCCGTACTCTGTGAATCCATTGAAGCGGTTTGCTGGCATAATTCCGTTGGTTCCTTAGCAGCTTGGTTGGAAGATTTCGCCGTACGGCTCACATGCCAACGGGAAGTAAGGGGGACAAGGGCCACGGCGTTGATCGCTCCGGCCCTTGCGATTGGTGAGCCTGCTTACTGAGCCGGTGGCTTGGAGCCGTCGGTGGCGCAGCCGCCCTTGCCCTTGCAGGAATTCTTGCCCTTGCAGCCGTTGTCGCCGGCTTTACAGCCGCCTTTGCCCTTGCACGAGTTCTGGCCCTTGCAAGCGTGCTTGTCCTTGTCCGAGAAGCTTACCTGGTGACCCAGGTTCGAGCCGCTGGAAAACGACTTGGAAGCAGAGGATCCGGTCTGCGCCATTGCAGTGTTGCCCGCCATCAGGCCTGCCAGAGCAGCGCCCATCATCAGTGACTTCATCGACTTCGTCATTGTTACTTTTCTCCTTGAGATAGTTTGGGTTGTGTTCGAATGGTTGATCTTACCTTCGCTCGTACTGTTAACGTGCGAGCGGCCGTTTGGAAATTCATCTCGCTGGGGGGGAATCTCGTACCAGAAGCAATCTTTTTCCTTGACCCCACTTAGGTGACGACCGTTGGCACGGACGGGCGACATTGCTCAATCCGCCGCACTCCGCACCAACTTGCTGAACGGTAGGATTAGCTTTTTCTGAAAAAGTTACAAAAAGGGCGACTAATCATTCAAACTGGCGCATCCCATTAGCATCCCGACGCGAGCATGGCATGAATCCCGCTCTGGAGGCGTATCAAGAGCCTCTGGATATGTTGAGTTGTAACAGACTTCCCTGAAGGTAGGGCAACTGATGATACTGCACGAAAAGAGGAAACGACCGGAACCCTGGCAATCGCAGCGCGCCGCGTTACGACATTCCTGGCTGCTTCCACTACTAGCCATCGAGTGGGTATTCGAGTGGATCGCTTTCGTGTTGAGCCGCTGGTCGTTTCTGGAGGTTCTCGAATACCTGGGCAGTTTCTCGATCCTGGTCGCGGTGATCTTTTATTTCAGCGAGTCGGGCGACCGTCTGAAGCAGAAGCATTACCAGGCCTGGCAAGTCATCAATACCGCGCAGGGCAAGGGCGGCAGCGGTGGCCGTATCGAGGCTCTGCAGGAATTGGATCAAGATGGCGTTCCGCTGGTGGGAGTCGACGTTTCCGGCGCGTTTCTGCAGGGAATTCGCTTGCCCAACGCGCGCCTGCTACGCGCCGACCTTAATGCGGTGGATGCCCGCAATAGCGATTTCCAGGCCGCGGACCTCACAAGCGCAAACCTGCACTCCGGGAACTTTCGCGAGAGCAACTTCAGTGGCGCCAATCTGCGGGGTGCCGACTTGGGCGACGCGGACTTTTGTTCGGCGAAGCTGAGCGGCGCGGTTCTCGACGAGGCGACGCTCGACACCGCCGACCTTGGGAACACCGATCTTAGCAACGTGAAGTGGCAACACATCAAGAGCCTGAAGGGCGCAAACATCCGGCAAGTTCGCAACGCTCCCGAAGGCTTCATTAAGTGGGCGACGCAGCATGGCGCCGTGACGACGGAGTCGCAGTCTGATTGCCGTTAGCGCGAATCAAGGTCCATCGAGCAGGGCGCCGACTTGGCCGCGAATGGTGGTTCCAAGCAATCCCGAGACGCCAGCCGCGACGCTGGTATGCGTGGCGCATTTCTCGGGCATCCCTGCGGTCCCGGCTATAATTCGCGGATGGCATTGATGATCGGCATGAATCTGGGGCCCTATCAAATTCAATCGCTCCTCGGTGCCGGCGGCATGGGCGAAGTCTACCGCGCCCGCGACTCGCGGCTCAACCGTGACGTTGCCATCAAAGTGCTTCTCGACGAGGGCGCGGCCAGCACCGAGCGCCGCACCCGCTTCGAGCGGGAAGCCCGCGTGATCGCTGCCCTGAATCATCCCAACATCGTCGCCGTTTATGATTTCGGCGTCGAGGGCGGCCAACAGTACATTGTGAGCGAACTGGTCGAGGGTGAGTCGCTGCGTTCGCTGCTCACAAACAAGCCTCTCCCAACCCGCAAACTGGTGGACCTCGCGACCCAAGTTGCGGATGGGTTGGCCGCAGCGCATGCTGCCGGAGTGGTTCATCGCGACTTGAAGCCGGAGAACATCATGCTGGCGAAAGATGGCCGGGTGAAGATCCTCGACTTTGGCCTGGCGCGGCAGAATCCGGTGAAAGGATCGGAGGAGACGTTATTTGCCGAGGCCGTCACCAGAGATCACCTGACGGTCGAGGGCTCTGTCGTCGGTACGGCCGGCTACATGAGCCCCGAGCAGGTGCTGGGCAAGGAGGCGGGATACCCATCCGACCAGTTTTCGTTCGGGCTGATTCTTTATGAGATGGCGTCGGGAAAGCAGGCGTTTGCCCGGCCCAGCAGCATTGAGACGATGGCCGCCATCGTGCGAGAAGAGCCTCCGGCAATCGAGGAAAAGCTGCCCACGTCGCTACGTTGGATTATCAATCGATGCCTGTCCAAGGAGCCCGAACAGCGCTACGAGTCGACGCGCGACCTGTACCAGGACCTGCGCAATCTCCGCGACCATTTCTCCGAAGCTTTCAGCAGCGAGATACTGGCTCCCGTTGCGGCTCAGGCGAAGCGGCGTCGCTGGAGAACTCCGGCTGTTTACGCGGGCTTCGTGCTGCTCGCCGGACTTCTCGGCTACCTGCTCAGGCCGACTGGCCAGGATATCGGAAACTACCGCTACACACCATTCGCCACCGACACCTATGGAGGGGTATGGTCCCCAGACGGCAAGGCGGTTGCGTACGCGAGCAAGCAAGGCGACGTGAATCAGGTCTTTCTTCGTTATCTCGATTCGCCCGTTCCGGTTCAGCTGACCCATGAGAAGCAGGGCGTTTGGCCTCTGGGATGGTCAAGTGACAAAAACCACCTCATCGTGGGTCAGCTCACGGACAGGCAGGAATCGCCGGTCTATAAGCTCTATTCCGTCGCCACGGTAGGCGGCGAGCTTGAGTTCATCCTGGATTTCGATTGCTTTGGCTGTGGTCTTTCACCGGACGGTAAGGTGTTTGCGACGCTCATGCTCACTGGGGATAGCGGCTATAACGTTGCAGTTTCCGATCCGGTTGGCTCGCCTCTGCAGACCTATACGCCGGCACCCTTCGCCGGCAAGGTGCTCTACAACACGCCTCGGCTGAGCTTCTCGCCCGACGGAAAGAAAATCCTTCTCTATCGCGCTGGGGACAACAGCCACGACGAAGCTTGGTTGTTGCCCTATCCAGCTGGAGGCAAGCCTCCGCACCGCGTCCTGCAGAAGCTGCCCACCTTCGGGGGCACTCCCAATTTCTCCTGGATGCCGGACAGCCGGTATGTCGTAGTTTCGATGGCGGCGGAACAGGATTCTCCCAGTCACTTATGGATGGCGGATACCGAGTCCGATTTCCTGACGCCGCTGACGACCGGCACCGAGATGGAGCGGAACCCAATGGTTGCTCCCGACGGTAAGAGCGTTCTGTACTCGCAACGGACCGACCATCTGGACGTGGTTTCGGTTTCGGTGGAGGATGTTGCGGCGAAGACACTCATTAGCACCGGCGGACAGGACAGTATGGCTGCCTGGTCGGCCAACGTAGCCAAGATGGTCTGGGTCACGAATCGAACGGGCAGGTCGGAGATTTGGATCCACCTGCCCGACGGGTCCGAACGCCCCGTGGTGACAGCGGCTGACTTCCCGGCTGGAACCCTCAAGTGGTTCATGAACCCATCGCTTTCTCCCGACGGCAACCGCGTTATCTACGTCAGAACTGACAACGTGGGTGGTAACCGCCTGTGGATGTCGTCTCTGTCCGGCGGAGCGCCGGTTCGACTCACGAACGCGGAGGCCACCGAAGAGTTCGGCGGTTCCTGGTCGCCGGACGGCAGCCGGTTTGCGTACTTGCAAACCGCAGGCGGCAAGACGTCACTCACGCTAGTGAGGGCCACTGGGAACGCCACCCCGGTCGCTCTGACGGCGGGTGGTGTGGACGGCGATCTTCCAGATTGGTCGCCGGATGGGAATTGGATCACTTATCGTGATGACGCGGGCTGGCACCTGATCTCTCCTGACGCCAAAGCCTCAAAAACCCTCGGTAGGTTTGACACGGAATACTTAGCGTTCTCCACGGACGGGAAGCGGCTTTATGGCATCGAGAAGAGCGCAGGCCGACCCGATCAAGACCGCGCTACCCTGTTTTCCCTCGACCCGGCACTCCTGAAGAAGACCGTGGTCAAGGAACTAGGGAGCGACCTTCAACCAGCATCGAACTTTGGCGTCAGTATTCGCTTCAGCTTTGCGCCGGATGGCAAGAGCTTCGTCTACAGTACTGAGAAGAAGCGCGATGACCTATGGCTGCTGCGAGGTTACCGCCAGCCCACTTGGTTGGACCGATTCCGCAGTCTGATGAGCCGGTAGATTCAACGCCCCGCTGGGCGGCCGTTCGCTTTCGCCCAACGGCAAAGCGAGAGCCTGCTCGTTAGCCACCAAGTCGAGTACATTACACATCGAGTCCAACACGGTTTTTCGATGTACTTGTTACGTCAGCTCGCGACGAGTGAGTAACTTGAGGTAGTTTGGATCGCGCTCGACAGGCTGCGGAAGATAGGGCATTTGTTCGCGTAAACAGAGTGCACCCGATCAATCGTGTTTCGCTTCTCCTCGGTTGCAGTATTCCGAAAGCTGGCGTGAATCCTGCGGATCACTAAAACGCCGTCTTCGGAGGTCTCCACTTCGCCCCTAACGTCGGCCACGAGACGTCCGTTGCTTGCGTCAATTTTGCGCGCCTCCAGCGCGCCACCGAAGGTTCCAACCAGTCAACCGCCTGTAGCGGCTACGATGTAATCCAGAGTGGTGGCGTGCGTAACATCGAATGCGACCACGTCTACACCGTAGTGCTTGGCAATTGCGCCGTGGACGCTGAACGAGACCGGTTGAGCCTCGCCGGGAAGGTGGGCAATGCGGAGCGGACCCGCCTGGCGCTCGATTCGACCATTGGACACGTAGGTTGGTTCTGGCATAAGAGCGGTTCCTTTCCAACGGGGTTTATCCGCGATTCTCACGGTGCTGGATAGCCTCTGGCGGCCTCTTTAAATCAAGCGGGACCACCCGGATATCCCAAGTGACTGGAACTGTATCGGGCAAGTAGCAAATCTTCTCGTCACACGCCTGATACTTGAACACTCCCTTGACCGAAATCGTTTTCCCTTGCCCCAGCGCCCCAACGAACGATCGGTCGGCGGTGATCGTAACGTCCTGAGTGATTCGGAACTTGCCTTCGAAGACCGGGACCCGCTCATTGATGGCTGGAAGAAGCAGGATCTTGGCTTCGGGATAGACCGCGCCGGCCGACTTGATCTCCGACGCGGAATCCAAACTTAGCTCGATCGGCTTATAGCCCTTTGCTCCTGGCGCGTACACATGCAACCCGGGAACGAGGCTGATCTCGGCGACCAAGGATAGACGGCTTCCGGGAACGACCACGCCGTCCGATTGTTCGAGCTTCAGCGAGATGTGGGGCGCCTCCACACTTCTTTCCACTTGCTCAGCAAGCTCAGGAAATAGCTTTCCAACCAGGTTGTTGGCGGTATAGCGATCTGTGTAAGCAGCCTCGAAAAACACCTCCGTCATCCGGCCCCTGGAGTCCACGACGAAGAAGCCGGGATGAGCCATTCCCATTGTCATGCCCCTGGCTTCTGAATTCAGCACGTGGTACTTGCGGATAATCTCCGAGGTGGGATCGGCCAACAGCGGAAATGTTATCTTTTGCCGCTCCGCAAACTCTTTCAGAATGGTCGGGCTATCGTAGCTGATGGCCGCAATCCCAAGCCCCTGTTCTTTAAATCGCTGCTGCGCTTGTTGCAACTGCACGAGTTGCATTTTGCAGAAGGGTCACCAATCCGCTGAGCGGAAGAAAAGTAGAACGGTGCCATTCGCACCTGCCAGCGTCCGGTTATCCTGCTCCTTGCCGAACTGGTCCCGAGCCTTGAAGCTTGGAGCGACATCGCCTGAACTGAGACCGACATGCTGCTCTTTCGCGTTCCCTTGCCCCACTTGTGAGGCGCCGGATGACCCGGCAGCGATCACACACGCGGCGATTAATAGGCAGATAACGGCAGTCCTCAAAGCATCATTCCCTTCGTACTGACCTTTTGCCAGCCTGGGTTTCACCCTAAAATCACCGGACTCATCCGGAATGTTGCAATGGTCAAAACAAACTGATTCTCTCTGGCCAACTACTGCTATGGACTGATGTGCTGCCCGGGCTGCCAATCATCCCCGTCTGCTTTCTTAACCGGCAATGGTTCTACCTGCTTTCAGCGTCATAGAGCTCTTGGGTTATTTCGGTCGTGCCAGAAGCGCATTTCAGCTTTGTCCGGCGTTGCTTTCCTTCCGTAGGAGTCCGGACGAGACAAATAGTTACAGCCGCCTTTCGGATCCTCCGCACCTGAGCGCTGATGAGTTGTACGGGAATTGATCAGCACACTGTCGCAGAGTCTTGCCCCGCCAGAGACGGCGGCGCTTTGGGTTGTAACATTTCCTGACTTTGTGAATCCGATTGCGCAGATGGAACGAGTCTCTCTCGAGACTGGTTCCGAGATTCAGGAGGAAAATGAAATGAAGGTTCTATCGTCTGTTTTCGGACGTGGTTACGCGCTTCTGATTCGTATCGCGAACTCGCTGCAGTCACCGTTTTTGCTGGCTGTGCGCCTTTACTGGGGATGGCAGCTCATGCAAAGCGGTTGGGGCAAGTTGCACAACCTGGCGGGCGTGACCGAATTCTTTACTTCGCTCGGTCTTCCCGCCCCGCATCTTACGGCCATCGCCATCTCGAATCTCGAGCTGTTTGGTGGTGCGCTGCTGGCTCTGGGTCTGGGTTCAAGACTGATCGGACTTGTCCTCACCGGGAACATGTTCATGGCTTACGTGACCGCCGACCGCGAGGCTTTGCTATCAATCTTCTCGGATCCGGGCAAGTTCTATAACGCCGATCCCTTCACGTTCCTGATGGCGTCGCTGCTGGTGTTGGTGTTTGGCGCCGGATGTTTCTCGGTTGACCGCATCCTTCAGGCCGTACGTCATTCGAAGCAGCCGGCGAACGATGCTGAGCCTGCAGGTCATCGGGCCATCGCAACCGCCAGCTAGACACAACAGCCGACTCGATTCGTGTAAGTGCCGGCTGTGTTGAGTTTTCAGATTAGACGCGACTTACTCTGTAAGGTGGATCTCGCGCAGGAAGTCGTCTTCCGGGATGTAGTACGGATTGTGGATGAGATGATCACCGCAGACCGCTGCCGGGTGGGTTTGGAACCCACCTTTCAGAATTAGGCGGCCGGGCAGGGTATTCACGTCGTACATGCAAGCCACGACTGCGGGAAAACGCTTCGCGACGCTCGTTACGCGAGCTTCGAGTTCGAGCACATCCTCGATCCCCTTGCCAGGCAAGGGAGCTTCGCCAAAGCCCAGGTTTCCCAAATACCGGATGGCCGGCGCTCCCGCCCGTACCGCCGCCTTGAAGACATCTTCAATATCCGAAAGCGTCGTGCCGGCGGGAGATTCCCGTCGAAGCAGCGTGATCCTGCGTTGCCTGGTGAGAGACTCGGTATCGAATCCTTTAGCCTGCAGTAACCGGAAGACCCGCTCGGTAGCTTCATCGTGACCGAAGACGACGCAGTAATCCTCTCCCAGGAGGCCGGGTTCAAGGAAACGCACGCCCTGGGCAAATTCCTCATCACTTAGCCAAAAATAAATCAGATGGGAACCTAGATCGATGCCATCAGCCGTGATCCCGAGAGGAATCTGTCGTGGTGCCGCCACCGCAATGCCAGGCGCGGAGCCTTGAAGATGGGCCTTCAGCTTGCGATAGAGCCGCGTGGTATACCCATGCGGGACATCGGCCAATCGTTCGTCGCCCAACGCGAGCACGATATCGCGCGTGTCCTGGAGAAGCGTGGCGCACCGCTCGCAGTTGCGGAAGTGGTCCGCCATTTCCGCGAATACCTCAACCGGAAGCTCATGATCGAGGTAGTTCGAGAGTTCGCGTTGTACTTCTTCACAGGTCATGCCAGGATGCTGCCTCTAGTTCGTCCCCCAGTTGCGAGACCGAAGTTTACACCCGTTGCGACGGAGCAGCGGCACAATTGTAGTCGAGCGATGAAGCCGCCCGAACTCCGCCGCGCGCTACGTGAGGAATGCCATCGACTGTTTCGCGCCGATTGGCCGCAAACTCGCCAAGGAGCTGAGTAACTGGGCGATGCTCCACGCTTGGGCGATGCAACCTCCTGGAGTGTGCGGAGGATCTCCATCACACACCTCGGAGACTTGGCCCAGGCCAAATTCAGCCATGCGCCGGCGAAGCGGTTCGAGCCACTGGTGGGCCTGCCTGCACGCTTCATCGGAATGGTCATGCACACGCAAGTAGGCTTCGATAAAAGGCCCGAACAGCCACGGCCAAACCGTCCCTTGATGATACGCAGAGTCGCGGGCGTAAGCATCTCCGCCATAACGTCCTACGTATCGCGAATCCGAGGGAGCCAGTGTGCGCAGCCCGAATGGGGTCAGCAGATCACTTTCCACTTTTCTTACCACCCGCGCGAACCGTTCCCTACCAAGCATGGAATGGTACAGACTTACGGCAAAAATCTGGTTGGGGCGAACCGAGGCGTCGGGGCCATCGCGTCCTACAACGTCGAACAGGCAGTCCTCGTCGGTATTCCAGAATATTGCGTTGAAGCTGCTGGCCGCCCGGCTCGCCAAGGAATCGTACAACTTCTTCTTCCCCAGATCATGGAATGCAGTCGCCAAACTGTGCACGGTTCGCAGCGCGTTGTACCACAGCGCCTGAATCTCGACCGGCTTCCCATATCGAGGCGTAACCACCCAATCGCCGATCTTGGCGTCCATCCATGTCAGCTGAACCCCGGGCTCGCCGCAGTTCAGCAAGCCGTCCTGATCGACCTTGATTCCATAACGAGTACCGGCGATGTGAAAATCAATGATGTCGGTTAGCACCGGGTAGAGGTTACGGCGGACCAAGTCGTAGTCGTACGTGCGTTCGACGTGCTGCCGTATGGCTTCGAAGAACCAAAGCGTCGCGTCCGCCGTGTTGTACTCGGGAGTCTCTCCGGCGTCGGGAAACCGGTTGGGCAACATGCCCCGGTCGACAAAACGCGCGAACTCCACGAGGACGTTGCGCGCAACGTCGTATCGGCCGGTGGTGAGCGTAAGGCCGGGCAACGCAATCATGGTGTCACGTCCCCAGTCGGCAAACCACGGATAGCCGGCGATAATGCTGCGGGCCGATCCGCGGGCGACTATGAACTGATCGGCGGCCGCAGTGAGTTCGCGCGTGAAATCGTCGTCGATACCCTCGACCAGCGACTTTCGCCGCTGCCGCTCAGCCAACTCGTAAGCGGCGGCGGGATCGGCGTCATGTGGTTCCAGAGACGCGATAACGGTCGCTTGGCGCGTTTGCGACAGGTCAAAGCGCAGCGTACAGGGATTGTAGAGGTCCTCGTGAAAGTCGAGCCCGCGCTTACGCTCCTCCTCATATTCGAAGTTGCGGAACCAGTCGCCGTGCTGTTCGACGGCTACCGCATTATGCGCAAAGTGAAGGCCGGGAAGCGACGCGTAAGGCTGAAAGAAGGCTTGCCCTTGCGCCAACTCCACGTGGGAATTCAATCCCGTGTTTTCATGGGTTGTACTGTGGTAGTCGCGAAACGCGACCAGAGGACGGAGAATGAGCTGCAACTCGCCAAAGTGACCTTGATTGGGTCCTACGCGATACTGCACGACGACCGTGTTTTCTTCGTGGACCAGGAAGAGCCGCTTCTCCACCTCGATGTTCTGGATTTCATAGGTGAATACCGGAAAAGGATCAAGGCGGAATGCCTTCAAGTACTTGTGACCCTGGGGGTGAATTGCTCCCGGATATTGGTTCACGGACAGTTCATGCGCCACACTATCGACCAGTAGCGTCTCTTCCAGCTTGGAGAGCAGGACATAACGGTCAACCGGCGGCTTCAGCGATGCAACCAGCAGGCCGTGGTAGCGGCGGGTGTTCATGCCCACGATCGTGGAACTGGCAAACCCGCCGATACCGTTGGTTTCGAGCCATTCGCGTTGTGCGGCCTGGTCGAGTTGCCGGCATACATTTTCGTCGAACTCGATCATGGCATCCTTCTCCCGTCTCGGTAAGAGGCCTAAGCGACCGTGACGCTGTCGAGAACCGGCTGCGACTCGGCGTTGGCCTCGGCAACTTCGCAGTACACCTTGATGGCGTGATGGTCGCCGGTAAGCTGCTTGAATAGTTCGGCGAAATTCTCCAACCCATGTATCGGGTTGGTCAGAAGCTTCGCAAGCCATCCCGGATATTCCGCCTGTGCGTGGGCCATGTCGCGCACGCCGGATTCGAAATACTCGCGATTGGCGTTGACCGTACCCACCATCACCTTGTTGCCGAGGACGAACTCCAGGTTGATGCGATCGGCCGGGATTTCAACGGTATGGTTGCCGCCGGTAACACTGGAGAGCACCAGCACGCCATTCTTCGCCAGCGCCCTAATGGAATCGAAGACCACACCGGCATTGCCTGTCGCCTCGAAGATGATGTCGTAAGGGCCGCATTCTCCGGCACACTCCGGAATGGGCCGCTGTTCGGTCGCGTGGTAGTGCGCGCCCAGCGACTCGATCAGGTCGGCATTTCGGCTGGGCTTCTGGCTGCGGGCGAAGGTGTCCACCTGCAAGCCACGTAGTCGAAGGACGAGTGTGGCCAAGAGCCCGATGGTGCCGGCGCCCATGACCGCGGCGGTGCGCGGCCGCCACACCTTCAGGCGTCGCTGGATCTCGTAGGCCTGAACGATGCCTTTCTGCACAACCGTCATCGGCTCCAGCAACACCGCGACATCCTTCAGTCCCTGGGGAATCTTGACGATGTACTCGGGGTCGTCCACGTAGTATTCGGTGAGGAAGCCATGCAGACGGCTGATGCCGCGCTCGAAGTACTCGTCGTCGGTAGTCATATCGTAGGTGCCGATCTTGTCATAGAGGCTGTTGCCGGGACGGCGCACGGTCGCCACGACGTAGTCGCCGGGCTTGAACTCCGTGACGTTGGGGCCAACCTCTTCCACCTGACCGAGGCCCTCGTGCCCAATTACCAGGAACTCATAGCCGCTGGGCGCTGTCCCGTATTCGGCGGCATTGATTTCCTTGTCAGTCCCGTCCACCCCGACTTTGAGGATGCGGACCAGCACTCCGCGTCCGTTGGGCACGTCGTTTACGCTGGGCTTCTTTAAGTCGGCCAGGTGGACGGTGTCGCTCTGGCCAGGAAAAACTGCGATGGCTTTCATTTTGGTATTCGTCTCCTTCGTTAGTCGGCAACTACGGCCGCAACTGCGTCCGCCAATTGTGATTTCTTTGCGCCGCTTTGTTGTATGAGTTTTCCGACCAGCGCGGTCCATCCGGTCTGGTGACTGGCGCCGATGCCGGCCCCGGTGTCGCCATGGAAATACTCGTGGAACAGGATGAGGTCGTTCCAGTTCTCGTTGTACTGGAACTTGTCAATGTCGCCATACACCGGTCGCCGGCCTTCGCCGTCGCGTGTGAAGATGCTGCTCATCCGGCGCGACAACTCTGCCGCCACCTCCCACAGTGTCAGATACTGGCCCGAACCCATCGGGCACTCCACCTTGAAGTCGTCGCCCAGGTAGTAATGAAAGCGCTGTAATGCCTCCACCAGTAGAAAATTCACCGGGAACCAGATCGGGCCGCGCCAGTTGGAGTTACCTCCGAACAGCCCGGTGCGGGACTCTCCCGGTTCGTAGTCCACCCGATGCTCGGCGCCGCCCACGTTCAGCACATAGGGGTTGGCCTCGTGATGGCGCGAAAGCGCCCGGATGCCGTAGGGCGAAAGGAACTCATTCTCGTCGAGCATGTACTTGAGAATGCTGCGCAGCTTTTCCGCGTCGACAATGGACAGCAGCCGCCGTTCGCCCTGGCCGAGCGTGCGCATGCAGGCGAGGTTTCCGGTCAGGTCTGAGCGGTTTTCCATGAACCATTCCATGCGCCGCTTGAACGACGGCATGCGGTCGAGCAGTTCCGAGTCCAGCGTCTCCACCGCGAATAACGGGATCAGACCGACCATCGACCTTACTTTCATGGGGAAACGCTGGTCGTTGCCGGCGTGAAGGACGTCGTAGAAGAATCCGTCTTCCTCATTCCACAGGCTCTGGCCATCGTTTCCGCGGTGGCTCATGGCATGGGCAATGTAGAGGAAGTGCTCCCAGAACTTGCTGGCCACATCTTCATATGCCGGGTCATCCTTGGCCAGTTCGAACGCGATGGCCAGCAGGTTGAGTGTGTACATCGCCATCCAACTGGTGCCGTCGGACTGCTCCAGGTGTCCGCCTGTCGGCAGCGGCGCGCTGCGGTCAAAGACCCCAATGTTGTCCAGGCCAAGGAAGCCGCCCTGGAAGATGTTCATGCCTTCGGCGTCTTTGCGGTTCACCCACCAGGTGAAGTTCAGCATCAACTTGTGGAATACCCGCACCAGAAAGGCGCGATCGCCGCGGCCACTCTGCTTCTTGTCGATCTTGTACACGCGCCACGCGGCCCAGGCATGTACCGGAGGGTTCACATCGCCCAGCGCCCACTCGTAGGCCGGCAGCTGTCCGTTGGGATGCATGTACCATTCGCGGGTCAGCAGCACGAGCTGTTCTTTGGCGAACTCGGCATCGACCAGCGCCAGCGGTACGCAGTGAAACGCCAGGTCCCAGGCGGCGTACCACGGGTACTCCCACTTGTCGGGCATCGAGATCACGTCGGCGTTGTAAAGGTGGTTCCAGTCCTTGTTGCGGCCGTTCTTGCGCTCCGCAGGAGGCAGCGGGCCGGCGGGGTCACCCTCCAGCCATTCGCGCTGCACGTAGTGATAAAACTGCTTGGACCACAACAGTCCGGCAAGACTTTGCCGCATCACATTCTTCGCGTCTTCATTGAGGTCGGATGGAATGATGCCGGCGTAGAACTCATCGGCTTCGAGCTTACGGGTCATGAATAAGCGGGCAAACTCGCCGTTCACTGGATCTTTCGACGTCGGCCATTCCTGGTCAGTGAGTCGCAGCTTCACCGTCACTGTCTCGCCGGGAGCGACCGTAAAACGATAGTCCGGCGCGGCCTTGGTACCCTCGCTATCGGGGTTTACGGCATCGAACTGGCTGTTCACCACGAAGTCGTTGATGCCGTCCTTACAGAACATCGGCCCGGGCGCGTCGTAAAGGCGGCGCGTGTTGGTTTCGTTTTCGGTGAACAACACCGACGGCTTGTTCTCCAGGTAAAGGTAGCGTCGGCCATACACCGGATGGTCAATGTTGATCACCGTTCCAGGACGCCCTTTCGATCCTTTTGCCAGCCGCGGCTTGACGGCCTCCTTTGCCCACGACCAGGTATTGCGGAACCAGATGGTAGGCAGAAGGTGCAACCGCGCAGGCTCGGGGCCGCGATTGGTGGCGCTGATGCGGATAAGCAGGTCTTCCGGCGACGCCTTCGCGTACTCGACCACCACGTCAAAATAGCGGTCTTCGTCGAACACCCCGGTGTCCAACAGCTCGAACTCGGGATCGTCCTTGCCCCGGCGGCGGTTCTCCTCCACGAGCTGCGCGTAGGGGAACTCAGCCTGTGGGTACTTGTACAGATACTTCATGTAGGAGTGCGTGGGAGTGCTGTCGAGGTAGAAGTAATATTCCTTAACGTCCTCGCCGTGGTTGCCCTCGTTACCGGTGAGCCCGAAGATGCGCTCCTTCAGGATAGGGTCCTTCTCGTTCCACAGCGCCAGCGCAAAGCAGATGTGCTGGTGGCGGTCGCAAATCCCGGCGATGCCGTCCTCGTTCCAGCGGTAGGCCTTGGAGCGGGCGTGATCGTGGGGCAGATATTCCCACGCGGTGCCGTTGGCGCTGTAGTCTTCGCGCACCGTTCCCCAGGCGCGCTCGCTGACGTAGGGACCCCAACGTTTCCAGTGCGACTTGCGGTCGCGACTTTCTTCCAGACGCTGGTCTTCCGCCATCAACTTTGGGGATGCTGTCATCTATCTCTCCTTGAAACTAGCGCTGCAGCAGCAGCAAGAAATGGCCATCGGGGTCGCGAACCAGCTTAGCCTGGCTTGCATTGAATAGGAGTCCGGAGTCCGTGATTTGTTTCACCGTAACACCAGAAAAATTGTGCGCACGCAATTGGGCGTCAAGACCCGCCAGATCGTCCACCACGATCACCGTCTCGTGGTGGTCAATGTCGGTGGGGCTGGCCCTCTCCGAGGCGGCCCGGCCGTCGTGTGGCGTGATGTACTCCAGGAACTCGACGCCTATCCCCAAAAGGCCGCGCAGCGCGGTGATCCGCAAGTGCGCGCCGAAGACATTGTTCAAGTGCTCCTGCTCAAAGCCGTAGTTGTCGCTCTCGCCGGCTACGCGCATCCCAAGCAGCGTGCCGTAAAATGCCGGGCTGGCGTCGGTGTTGGAGACGGCGATCGCCGTGTGGTCGATGCCGAGAAACAAACTGCTGTTGGCCTGTTGCCATTTGGGATCGCCCTTGCCGGGGGGGAAATTGCAGCACCTCCAGGGGCTGCCCATCGGGGTCCTGAAAGTAAAACGCCTTGATGCCCGCGGCGTTAGGGTTCCATTCGGGCAGGGTCTGAGGATAGGGCGAGATGTAGCGCACGTGGTTCTGCCGCAGCACCTCGTAGGCCCGGGTCATGTCGCTGACGATGATGGCCACATGCTGGAACGACAGGTCGTTGCTGCGAGCATCGGCGGGTACCGGCTGACCGGTGGCGCCGAGGAACTGCATGAGTTCAATGCTCTCGTCCCCCAGCTTCAGGTCAACCACCCGAATGTGAGCACGGCTGACGCCATAGAGTCGATCGATCTCCGGCCCGCTGCGCTCCCTGTCGCTCACTTTCTCGAAGGTGAGGACGGCGGTGTAGAACTTGACGGACTTGTCCATATCGGAGACCGTCACGGCCACCGGGCCGACCTGCAGCGCATGCCCGATCGCTGACCCAGTTTGGGCGGCGACCGAGGGCTGCACGGCCGCCAATAGCAGGCATGCCAGACCCAGCCTGCGGAATGCCCTGCTACGAAGCACTGCTCGCACCCGCTCGTTCCGCGACGCTCGCGCCCAGACGCTCCAGAATGTGATCCCCCACGCGCAGCGCATTGGCCATGATCGTCAGCGCCGGATTCACGGCCGCGCTCGACGGGAAGAAGCTGCCATCCACGACGTAGAGATTCTCAAGATCATGCGCCTTGCAATTCACGTCCAGCGCAGAAGTTTTGGGATCATGCCCGAAGCGGATGGTGCCGTTCTGATGGGCGACGCCCGCCAGCGGAATGCGCTGTCCGACGTACAGGTTGCGGCCAAATAATCCTTCATGGCACTCATGGCCGTGCACCGAGCAGTTTTGGTGTTTCAGCGCTTGCTTGAGCTTAGCCTGCAGGCGCTCGTGTGCTTCCAGGTTGTTCGGCGTGTACGCCAGCACGATCTTGCCGTTGCGGTCGATGGTGACGCGGTTCTCCGGATCGGGCAGGTCTTCCGATGTCAGCCAGAAATCCAGCGAATGCTTGGCCATCATCTCCAGCGTGAAGTTCGGGGCGATGGCCGGCGCGCCCGCGCGCAAGGTCACCGCGTCAAGCTTGCCCACAAACGAGATGTGTCCCATAGGGTAGGGCCAGTCGTCCGACCCGAAGTAGAAGTCGTTTACCCCCAGCGTCTTTTGGAACACGGTTGGATTCGGGCACTTGGAAATCGCCATCAACACCGAATTGGTGTGGCCCATATAGTGCCGTCCCACAACGTCAGAGCTGTTGGCCAGGCCGCGCGGATGCTTCTCGCTGGCTGAGCGCAGCAGCAGGGCGGCCGAGTTAATTGCCCCGCAGGAAACCCCGACCACGTTGGCCGAGAACCGCTCTTCGCTGCCATTCCTCTCCACGACCACGGCATTTACTTCGCGGCCGGACGCGTCGGTTTCCAGTCGCTTCACCAGCGCATTGGTAAGCAGCGTGACGTTCGGATACTTTACGGCTTCGTCGACGCACAGCACCTGCGCGTCGGCCTTTGCCGAGACCAAACAGGGGAATCCGTCGCAGGTGTTGCAGCGGATGCAGCGGCTTTTGTGAGGGTCTTTTTCGTCGAGCATGACTCCCACAGGAACATGAAAGGGCTTGAGTCCGCTGGCAGCGAAGTCGTCAGCCAACTGCTGCATACGAGGCTCGTGGCTCACGGCTGGCCATGGATAGGGGGCGCTGGCCGGAGGTTCAGTGGGGTCCTCGCCGCGCTCGCCATGCACCTGGTAGAGGTTCTCGGCCTGCGTGTAGTAGGGCTCGAGATCACTGTAGGCGATGGGCCAGGCGGGCGAAACCCCGCCATGATGGCGCAACTCGCCAAAATCGCGCTCGCGGAGGCGAAACAGCGCCGCGCCGTAAAACTTGGTATTGCCGCCGACGTAATAGTTGGTGTGCGGATGAAGGTCTTTACCGTCCTTGTCGAGCCACGTCTCGTTGGTGTTGTAGTGGGCATCGACGTTGACCGCCTTGGGGTCCCAGTTGGCTTTTTCGCGGGGAACGTAATCACCGCGCTCCAGAATCAGAATGCGCTGACCCGACGGCGCGAGATGATACGCCAGGGTGCCTCCCCCGGCGCCTGTCCCGATGATGATTACGTCGTAGCGGTTGTCGTTTGACACAGCATCCTCTCCTCTGCCCGCACGCGGGCGTGGTTTACAGAGTGATTTGAAGTTGGCCCTGACCCCGAAAACTTAATCATCCGGCGTTTGCGCCGGCATCATCACGTAGCCGCAGCGGAATATGCATCGCGCGTTCCCTGAGTGGTTCAGCTTGGCGCAGATTACGGAATGGAGGCCGCGCGTCCTCACGAAAACTTCCGCGGCGCCCATCATGCCGATGACCGGAGCAACGAAGTAGATCCACAACCCCTGCCACTGCATACCCACAAAGTCACTGGCAAAGCTGCGCGCCGGATTCATGCTCATACCCGAAAGGGGCGCTTCAAACATAATGAACAGCATCACCATGGTTCCTGCGGCGAGGCCGGTAAAACGCGCAAGCCTGCGGCTATTCGAGACATTTAAGATGACCGTCATCAACAGAAATGTGATCAAGACTTCACTGACAAACGCGGCCGCCTCTCCGCGCTCGCCCGGATGGGTTATTGCAAAATTCACATTGCGGTGTGCCAGCGCCGCACCCATGACGGCGAAGGAGACCAACACTCCCAGCACTCCGCCCGCGAACTGCGACAACATATAGAAGATCGCGTCCCCCTGCTCGACCTTGCCAAGCCGGTAGAACGTCAGCGTGGTTGCGGGATTCATGTGCGCGCCTGAGCGCCGACCCATTGGCGAATAGATCAGGAGGATAGCGGTCAGTCCCATCGCCAGTCCTATCAGAAGGCGGCGCACATCCGCGTTCATGACGCTCGCGTGCACCGGCGACGCGGGATGCTCCAGCAGCGCCGAGAAGCCACAGGCCGAAATCATGAACAGGCCAAGACAAACGCCCTCGATCATGTATTCCGGCCAGTGTTGCGTGAACGCTTGTTTTGCGTTGTCCGTCCAATGCCCAGTCCTGGCTTGGGCAGCCACGGGTTCGTCAAGCAGTTGCGCTGCGAACAGTCTTACCGCCGTGGCCGGCGTGCACTGGAATTCACTTCTCATGTGCGGTGGGATTCGGCACAGCGAGAAAGGTTACACGTGCCAACCAATTCCGGTGAGTGAGCCTTTCGGAGGGCAGCGCGCTATGTTCCTTGCTGCACCGCCCCGTAACCTTTGCTCTCTCGGCGAATCGCATACCCTAGACGGAAGCCCGCCGAACATGAGGTTTCTGGCGTCCGTCCCCCAAACCCAGGGGTATTATTCCGACACGCAAAGGCAGAGAGTGAATGATGTCTGAGCCTTCGAGCAGCACTAAACAGACGTGGCCATGGCCGGACTCGCTGGACGCCCTGACAGCCGCACCCGACTATCACACTCTCCTTTTTGAAAACGGAAAAGTGCGTGTATTGCATACGCGCATTCCGTCCGGAGGGACGGCTCCCATCCACACTCATCGCTGGCCGTGCGTGGTCTTCATCCAGAGTTGGAGCGATTGCATCAGGCGTGACCGTCTTGGCAACGTTTTGGTGGACTAACGGCAAGGTTTGGAGACGCCGAAATTCAATACGCCTACATGGCAACAACCGCTCCCACCGCATTCGCTGGAAAACGTCGGTCATGCCGAGATCAACACCACCAGCGTGGAGATCAAGACTTAGAGTAAGGCTCTGACTCGCTTTTTCAACTGGCTGCTGGGAAGACTTTTCATCCGTCGTCGGGTTGCCTTCCTGCTCCTCAATCAGCAGGTCGTCGGTGTGCCCGGAGTTAGACGCTTGTCGACTGAAGGCCAGATAAAGATTATGTGAAATGCAGAGGTCCCCTACTCCCTGGCGCCACAGAAACGAGCCTGGCTGTTAAACTGTGCGGGCGGCAGTCCTTGAGCCTAATTCGCCAAGTGTGGCGGCGGCTCCGTTCGTCAACATCGTGTCAACGAGCGGGCGGACCTGATTTGCGCTTGATGTTGCCCGGGAATCCACTAACATTCTAGAATCCGTTTGTCTTTGTAGGCCGTACTCTCTGCGACTGAATCCTTCAAATCAATAGTCCCGGCAGGAAATGTCTACAGCAACACCAAAACTCGACGCGGCAGAAGTCCTGTTGATCGACCGCTGTCTCGGCGGAGATCACGAGGCCTTTTACGAGCTCATGCGCCCATACGAGCGAGCAGTTTATTTCGCTGCGATGGGCGTGGTGGGCAATCCCGCCGACGCGGAAGAGGTGGCGCAGGAAGCTGTGCTGAAGGCTTTCAACAATCTTTCCAAGTTTCGCCGAGAAGCAAAGTTCAGTACCTGGCTCATTCAGATCACCATTAATGAAGCGCGGATGCGATTCCGCAAGAACCGCAGCCACCTCTACGACTCACTCGACGACCAGAAGAGTAATGAAGAAGGTGATTACTTCCCTAAAGATTTTGCGGACTGGCGGGATATTCCTTCCGAGGAGTTGCAGCGCAAAGAGTTGCGCGAGGCATTGAAGAGAGCACTGGCGTCGCTGGATCAAAAGTATCGTGAAGTGCTCGTGCTTCGCGACGTCCAGCACATGAGCATCATTGAAACCGCTAAAGTGCTGGGCATTACTGAGGGCTTAGTAAAGACTCGACTGCTGCGTGCAAGGCTGCAGATGCGCGACGCCCTGGCTCCTGGTATCGACGGCTCGTGGACGACCGGCAGGGCCGAATTCAAGAAAGTGCGTCCGTGGTGACAATTTTGTCGTGTAACGAAACATATCCCCGAGTTGTGAATCTACTTTATGGTGATTGAAATCAGCTGCGTAGAGGTCTGGCGCGAAATATCGAATTACATCGATGAAGCGACCGGCCCCGAATTACGTGATCGCATGGAAGCACACTTCAAGGTGTGCAAGCACTGCTCCGCCGTTCTTGATGGAACGAGGAACGTGGTTAGACTGATTGCCGACGGTACCGAATTCGAAGTTCCTTCCGACCTGGGCAAACGCATCTACGGCAAGCTGGACCGCCAGTTGGGAAAGAGTTAAAGCGGCAATCCGGCTGATTTAGTCGACGGTATCCGGCACATCTCGGTTGTCCATGAACTTCGAGATTTTCCAATCGCCGTTTGGTTGCTTGCTCCATAGCTCACAGTACCGCGTGCGACGGTAAACCGGCTCGCCGCCATTCCGGGGTGTGAGCGTCAACTCGTGCCATCCATAATCAAAGGCGTTTTTTTCGACCACCGAAATGCCAATAATGATGACATTGAGTTTGGCTTCATATTCAGCGAAGAGCTCTGCGAGCGAACGGCGAAGCTTCGCGGCGGCATCGGCTCGATAGCGGGTGGGACGCGCGTCGGACATGTCCGTGAATTCGGGCGCAAAGACCGTCAGCACGCGCTCCACATCAGCCGTGTCGAATCCTTCGCGATAATTCGATTTGGCTACGTTGATTTCATACACATCATCCATCGATGCCATCCCAGCTCGAAAATAGAAGATAGAGCCCACTAATTTTGCACGCTCCCCGGGGAACAATTCAAGCCTTACCAGTGCCATCGTTCAAGACTGGCAGGCCACGCCCCCGCCAAATCCAACATTACTTCGAGATTACTCACCTAAGCCGTAACTTCTTCCGCTCCTGCGAATCTCACCGTGCGTTGGAAACAGCCGCTCCTTGGGCTGCAGAGGAAACGCAATGAACCGCATGATTCGGCGGAGCCTGATCGGGGCACTGGCGGGCGGGGTAGCCGCGGTTGCACTGATCGCAACTGGTGGTCACGTCGGCTTAAGTCTGCTGCTCGGTGCCGCGATCGGCACAGCCTTTGCGGCCAGCACCGGGCAGACTCCCGGCGCCTATCTCGACAACATGCTGACTGCTGGCGCCCTCGGCGTACCGCTCTGGGGAATTGTCGACGTTATCGCTTTGCCGTTGCTGTCGGGACAAATGCCGGAGTGGAGTGCGACGCAGATGCGCGCCCACTTCCCCGCTCTCGTGGGATGGGTGTTATATGGCGTGACCCTCGGCTTGCTGGTGCAGGTGTTGAACGAAGTCGCTGAGCGCCTGCTCGGCCCCGAACCCGTCCCCCAGCCTGCTACACCGGAGTCGAAGAAACGCATCCTGATCCTTGGCGGCGGGTTCGCCGGAATGACAACGGCGGAGTGCCTGGAAAGGGAGTTGCAGAAGGATCCGTCGGTTTCTATCACCCTGGTCAGCGAAACCAACGCACTACTTTTCACTCCGATGCTCGCCGAGGTAGCGGGCAGCAGCCTGGAACCGAGTCACATCAGCACGCCTCTGCGCACCACATTGCATCGCACAGACTTCGTCCGTGGTCGCGTCACCTCGGTTGACCTGGACAACCGGCGCGTCGTCCTCGATGCCAACATGGGCGGCAATGAAAGCTGCCGCAGCGAACTCGCCTACGATCATCTTGTCCTCGCGCTCGGGGCGGTCTCCAATTATCTCGGGCTGACCAACGTGCAGAAGCTTGCGTTCGACTTCAAGAGCCTGCTGGACGCAATTCGCATCCGCAACCACGTGATTGAAATGTTCGAACGGGCCGATCGCGAAAACGATACGGTGGTACGCCGGTCGTTGCTGACCTTCGTCATTGCCGGCGGTGGCTTTGCCGGCGTCGAGTTGGCGGGCGCGCTGAACGATTTCGCGCGGGGCATTCTCGCCGACTATCCCAATCTGCGGCGCGAGGATGTGCGAGTCGTCCTGGTGCATTCGCGTGACCGCATCTTGCCGGAGCTGAGTGACTCGCTCGGCCGTTATGCGCAAAGCCGCATGGAAGCTCGCGGTGTGGAGTTCCGTTTGAATACACGTCTCACCGATGCGCGTCCGGGTGTCGTGGTGTTTAGCGACGGCGAGGTTCCCGCCGAAACGCTGGTCTGGACGGCCGGGACCGCGCCGAATCCGCTCACCAAAGCGCTGCCGTTGGAGAAGGACAAGCGCGGCGCGCTGATTGTGGACGCCAAACTCGCCGTCCCTGGCCATGCTGGAGTCTGGGCACTGGGCGACTGCGCCGCTGCGGTGGACGCCAAGTCGGGTAAGCCGTGTCCTCCGACCGCACAGTTCGCGTTGCGCGAAGCCGCCACCTTGGCGAAGAACATTCGCGCCAGTTTGGAGGGCCGCACGACACGCGGCTTCCACTTCAACTCCCTCGGCGCCCTCTGCGTCGTTGGACACCAGACCGCCTGCGCCGAACTGACTATCCCGTTCATGCGCGACAAGGCCATGCGTTTTTCGGGACTGCTGGCATGGATAATGTGGCGGGGCATTTATCTGGGCAAGTTGCCGGGGCTGGAACGGAAGATTCGTGTGCTGGTGGATTGGACGGTGGAGCTGTTCTTCCCCAGAGACATCGTTCAGACCATCGATTTGCGATAGGAGAGAGCGCAAAATGCTTGCCACAGGATCACTGGCCGCGGTGAACATCGAAACCAAGCCGAGGAGTGGGGTGCGAACTGAACCCGCCCTCGGCCTCGTCGTCGGCCTCGCCGGAGGAGTGATGCAGAGTCTTGCGCTGGGCACGCCCGTCACTCACGGCCTGGCGATCGGCGGAGTTTTCGGCCTGGTGTTCGGCATTGTTTTAGCGCGCCGCGCCACGAGCGCCGGCGCCGGTTTGATCTGGGGCCTGGCCGCCGCCTTCCTGATGTGGCTGGTCTTCCCTGCTGGATTGGTCCCGCTATTTACAAAGGGCGTCCACTCGATGGCTGAGCTGGGCGACGCACGCGACCAGTTTCCGCTGCTGGTGGGCTACATGATTTGCCTCGGAATGCCCGTGGGCCTGGTGCTGGGCCTTCGCGGCGGAGTGCGCTCCGCCACCGATTCCCAGTTCAACTGGACCCGAGCCATGGTGGCGGGAGGATTGGCCGGGTTGCTTGGTGGGTTCATCTTTGACCGCTGGATGTCGGCGGGAGAATTCTTCCCGCTGCTGTCCGGCCTGAGCGAATTGCCGTCACGCACTTCCAGTCTCACTCTCCAGTTTCTGATTGCAGTGCTGATGGGCGTGATCTTCGGCTTGCTGTTCCAGCGAGACGTGCGCAGCTACGGCTCGTGCATGGGCTGGGGCGTGGGATACGCAATCCTGTGGTGGTTCCTCGGCCCGCTCACCATTTTCCCCCTGCTCTCGCGCACGCAACTCGACTGGTCGTACGTGGGCGGCAGCGCCATGTTCGGCGCGTTGGTGGGCCACATCCTTTATGGATTGATACTCGGCGTGAGCTACGCCACGCTCGATAAAATCTGGGTTCGGCTGTTCATCCAATCGGACCCTTTGAATCGCGAAGCGCATGGGCCTGGATTGCGCGTGCTGCAGTCGTTGGGATGGGGCGCGTTGGCGGGATTCGCTGGCGGTATCGTCGCCAGCCCCATCATGCTGAAGACTGGCGTACTGACGAAGGTGGCGGGCGTGGACACCAGTTTTACCAACTGGCACGGGCTGCTGGTACACCTGCTGGTGAGCACGCTGATAGGTATGACCTTCGGGCTGCTGTTCCGCAACGAGTCGTCCAACCTGGGCGCGGGCGTGGCCTGGGGATGGCTGTTTGGGCTGATCTGGTGGTATCTGGGACCTATGACTCTGTTGCCCCTGATGCTCACCGGCGTCTGTGACTGGAGCACCGACGCAGCTTCCGCGCTGTTGCCCTCGCTGATGGGGCACCTGATCTTTGGCGCCGTGACCGCGTTCGTCTTTCTGCTGCTGGAGCGACGGTATACCCGTTGGCTATTGCTGGATCCGCGCATCGCCATGCGGGAGCGGCGTCGGGTGCGTCCGCTGGGAACACCCGCGCCGGCGCTGTGGTTCCTGGTGCTGGGGCTGGGCGTGCTGCTACCAATTTTGCTGGGATGAGGTTGGATAAGCCTCCAGCGTTCTTAGATAAGAACCGGATAAAAGACCTCCGGCCGACTTCTTGCACATTGGTATGAGGTCGAGAATCACGATGCGGCATTTAGGATGCCACATTAGCAGACGGAGGCATCATGCTGGATGCTGCACTGTTGGGCTCGATTGCAAATCGAATGATGAGCAGCGACACAGTTGATGGGAGCTAGTCACGTTCTTTGTCAAGGATTTCCTTGGCTTCCTGCACCGATCTCCTTTCGCGAAGCTCAGCATCATTCTTGTTGCCTTCGCGAGCACGATCCTTGAAAGCCTTGGCTTTACCGTGCACCTCTGCAAATGGATTGGTGTACTCCTGATCGCCCACGCTGTTTTACTCCTGTCGCGGATTCTACTATCTGGTGTCTCAGTTCCAGCAATGCCATAGGGCAAATCGACCAGTGTTCAGCACTTGGTTCAACGGTCTTGCGGGCTCCCTATGCGGGGTCGCGAAGATCATCTGGGGGAGTGACCTCACTTCCTCTCTGTCGCCTCTTTGGCAATATGCGCAGCGACCTTATTCACGTCCACGCCCGGGTATTTCTTCGCGAGCGCAGCATTTTTTCTCTTGGAGTGAGCCTCCAGCATTGTCTTATTGGTGAGAGTCTTGCATGGCTCTCCGATCTTAGCCCCACAAGCTGGACATTCAACAGTCATTGATTTCGGCATGACTTGATCCTCCATCGACTCGGGAAGGGCGCAAGCAGGATCAAATTTCACGCTGCTCGGCCACCCAATGACCGTCGCGATTGATATCTTCCTTCTTCCCCGTCAATACTGCTTCGCATGGCAGAAAACACTCGCGTTCTGGCCGGAGAACGATGGCCTTGATGAAATCAACGAAATCGAGTAACGGGCGCTTTACGCTACAGCCGCAACGTTAGCGCCTTCGGTATCGTTTGCTTTAGCAGCAGGGGGTTTCTTTCCAAATACTTCAGCCTCTGCGCGGAGCCAATCCTCGATGTCGTGGCCGTCTTCACGGCCCCGTTCCTCGTAAAATCGATACGCACGCGTACGAACTAAATCCTCGGTCAATTCGAGCGAACCCACGGCAGGCTTCGCAGTTAAGACATCCGCAGATGGATGTGCCATGACGGACCTCCTGCATTGGTGGACCTAGCGCAACGTTGAAGAATTAGAAGTCGACGGTAGACGGTCATTTGGTGCACCGAAGGGAGGTCAGTGCACCTGCCTCATGTTCTCAGTACCGTTCTCGCACGTCAAGCGGACGATGTTTTGGATGTTCGTTTTGCGCTCGCCTGTATCATACACATCCGTTTCTACGGCCGCCTCAACTTGCGCAGAGCCCTGTTTTCGCCAACTAGTCTAAGAGCCAACTTCTTTACGGACCGTCACTCGCCTGCGACGACCTGCAAATAGGTTGAATACTGCTCGTCCTCAATTGCCGCGAATGGCAGCATGATGATTGGCTCCTGCGCGGTGGCAACCTGCCATTTTCCGGCGCCTACGCTCGTAGCTGCCAGCAGTTGGGTGCGGCTCACCTTGGGAGCAGATTTCGTGATTGCAAACAGCACCAGAGGGCCGCGCAGCAGAGCCACCGTGTTCGGATGTTGTGTGTCAACTGCCTGCAAACGCGCTGTCATCGGCAGGTCCAGTTCGACCCGATCTCCACTCTTCCATTTGCGCCGAATCGATGCGAATCTTCCTGGAACAACGTCCTTCGTTATGCGTTTTCCGTTGACCGCAAGCGCCGCGCCTTGGGCCCACTCTGGAATCCGGAAATTCGCGGTGAACTCCTCGGGCCGTGCCAGCGCGAACTCAAATTGGACCGTTCCGTCGAGCGGATACGCGCTTTTCTGGGTCAGTGAGACCTGCGTGCCGGCGTGGTTCCACCTTACCGTGGATGGAATATAGAGGTTTGCGTAGATACCTTGTCCATCACGGAAATAGGTGCAGATGCGATAGTCGGCCGCCACTTGTGGCAGCGTTCCCGAGCAGCAGGCCCAGCGATGCCCGGAATACACCTTGCGTGCCTGGAAGTTGTAGTCAGAATAATAGAAACACCTGCCATCGGGCTGGATTGGTTTCGCTCCGAGCACGGTGTTGTACATCACCCGCTCCATGCTGTCGCCGTAGCGCGAGTCTTGTGTCATCCGCAACAAATAGCGGGTGATCTTGAAGTGCGCATAGGCCCCACAGGGAGTTTCAAAGCTGGCGTGACTGTTGCTGAGGCTCGCCGCAACCTCTCCGTTGCCCGGCGCGCGCAAGGTTTCGTCAGGGCCCCATCCGCCGGTCGCGTAACTCTGTGCGGTCAGGAAATCGAATCCGTTCCGCACGGCACGCAGGTGCTTCTCGCTGCCGAGCGTCAGATACGCCTGCGCAGCCGACGACAGCGAATTGACGTGACTGTAAGCATGTCGGCCCGCGAGATTGTCGTGTCCTTCGCTGAGTGGGTCATAGTAATAGTCGGCAAGATAATCGACGCCGAGCTTCTTGTACTGCTCCCCCGCGCCGCGCTGAAAGGCGATAAACATGTTCTCCGAGGCCGTGAACGACTCATCCGAATCGTCGACGGCCCTGCCGGGCATGTGGGCCAGGGCAGCGGCCGTACTGCGCTTCTGAATCTCAAAAGCTTGAGGATCGTGCGCAAACTGGTGAGAATCCATCAGCCCGCACAGCAGTTTGTCGTAGCAATACGTCGGAAAGTGATTGCTCTTGAAATACTGGCCGTCAGTCACTCCCGCATACAGCCGATTCAGCCGCAATACTTTTTCGCGGATCTCAGGCCTTTGCCGGATCGCATACATGCGTGCCAAAGCGGAAACCCACTGGCCATACGTACAACTTGGGGCATAGGCTCCGTCGCTGCCGTCGTTTTTCGGGTCATAGCTGTACCAGCCGCCAAGATCCTCCCCGGGCGCGGGTTTGCCGATCATCTGGCGGAACGGTTTCAGCAGGCTGTCTTCGTTTAACGACATGAGCAACTCGAGGTGATGGTCAAGTTGCTGCTCATGCATCGGACTGTTGAGGTCTACGTCGCCGTACCCAAATTCATCCAGCACCGGCGCCGTGAGCGCGGAGGATGCCCGCAAGCGGCGAGGGAGCGCCGCCCCTGCCAGGCAGACGGCTAGAGACTCGAGAAAGGTTCGACGCGAAACGGAACTCGTTGGCACTTCAGGCCCTCCTCCGCTAACAATCCTACTCGCACGCATAGAATGAACCGTCCTTTAACACACACTTTCGCCGACACGCCGAGGTCGGGCGCCTAGACAATCGAGGAGCTTCTTATGTCCGTGAACGAGTCGGCACGAATAAACAGAAATGCCCATTGGCGGGCCTGTGCTCCGAGCGAATTGTTGGCAAGCCGGAAGTTAACCGAGTTGCCAATCTCAGTTGTTGGGGAAGTTCCAGCCGTTCTCATTTTGGGCAGATTCGGATCGATTGCATTGAGTGCGGCTATGACGTGGTGATCGACATCCATTCGAGCTACGTGGTTGAAGTAGTTGGTGAAGGTGTTGACCGCCACGTTCGCCACGATCTCTGCGATGTCGCGGCGGCGGACAAAAATCCTTCTGAGCCTGGTTGCGCGGCAGGTCAGCCAGACCGTTCAAGCCCAGTCGCCCGCCTGCACGGTAACAGTCCGGTAGCGCTGTCAACAGTGGCGTTGAGCCAAGCAGGCTAGTTGTGCAAGCTACGCGCTTGGCAAACAGTCCGGTTGAACCTTCTTGGCAGGCATGATTGTGCAATTCTGCAGCCGACTGCCAAGGCCGGTAAGCCGGATCATGTGGTTACGCGTGATCAAGCGAACGTTGGCGGGCGGCATAGGCAGCGACCTTCTGGCGGTTGCCACAAAGTTGCATGCTGCACCAGCGCCGCGTCCCCTTCTTGCTGATGTCGTAGAAATGCAACACACAGTTTCTACACTTCCGGACCCGACTTCGATCTGCATGGGCGAACAACATTGCCGCGCTATGCGCCAGTGGCGCGAGCGAGTCTTCGGGTTGATGCGGCGCGAACCACAGTTTGGTCGAAGCCTCACTCTCACTTGTCACTAACCTGGTAAGCATCGGATGTTCCGCCATCAGGCGATTCAACTCGCTCACGGTGGCGTGATGAACCACGTTGCCCTTCTCCCACGCAGTGACTTCTTCCCGGATCCGCTCCCGTAGGTCCCGCACGGCTTCCACGGTCCGGCGAGCCCGGGCAGAATCTCCCCACTGTTCCTGAAGACTCGCCCTCTGGCGAAGAGTGAGTAGCCCGGCTGCGTGAAACCAGCGCAAGAGCGCTCTGAAGTCAGGTAGTAACTCCAACGGTTCGCCGTTCGGGGCCGGGCAGGTGTTTAGGAAGTCCAGGGCCAGGTGGTTCCCGAGAAACAGAAATCCGTCTTTCCAAGCTGAAGTCGGATTTGCCTTGGCGGTGCTCATATTTCAGCCAGTTAAATTATAACACCGGCTATGAATCTTTTTACCGGTTAGCGAGTCTGATGTTGAGTAAAAGGGAAAACAATGGACAGCGCGCCGTCAGGTTCGCGGATCCGATTCCCGCAAGGAGACGAACTATGATCCGATATCAAACCGCAACGGTTGACGGCAACTCGATCTTTTACCGCGAAGCCGGACCTAAGACTGCCCCTACCATTCTGTTGCTGCACGGCTTTCCGACGTCGTCGCACATGTTCCGCAATTTGATTCCGGCGCTGGCTGACCGCTACCGCGTCGTCGCGCCTGACCTTCCGGGCTTCGGATTCACTCGCGTGCCCGGCCGCGATAAGTTTCGCTACACTTTCGAGAACCTGGCTAACGTCATCGGCAAGTTCACTGAGGCCATCAGCCTGGATCGTTTCGCAATTTACATCTTCGACTACGGCGCGCCCGTGGGACTTCGACTCGCGCTGGCGCATCCCGAACGGATCACCGCCATCGTCTCGCAGAACGGCAATGCCTATGTCGAGGGCTTGAGCCAGGGCTGGAACCCGATCCAGAAGTACTGGGCCGAGTCGACGGCGGAAAACCGTGCCGCACTGCGCGAGTTCTTGAAACCGGAGTCCACCAAAGGTCAGTATCTTTATGGGGTCGCCGACGTGACGCTGGTCGCCCCAGAGACCTATGAGCTTGACTCCGCATTCATGGCGCGCCCTGGAAATGACGAAATCCAGTTAGACCTATTCCTGGATTACGCCAGCAACGTCGCGCTCTACCCCAAGTTCCAGGAATACTTCCGTACGAAACAGCCGCCACTCCTGGCCGTGTGGGGCAAGAACGATCCGTTCTTCGTCCCGCCGGGGGCCGAAGCGTTCAAGAAGGACATTCCCGCAGCCGAGGTGCACTTCTTCGAGACCGGCCACTTCGCGCTCGAGACCCACCACCAAGAAATTGCGCAGGCAATCCGCGAGTTCCTCGGCCGGATGCTAACCCAGTAATCCGACCGGCTACCAACCCATTCCAGTCAACTGGCGCCAACGGCGCCCAACAGAACAAGAAAGGAAAAGGACAATGAAATCGCTAGAGGGAAAGGTCGCAGTCATTACCGGGGGCAGCAGTGGAATCGGCCTGGCAACCGCGAAGTTGTTTCAGGAAGCCGGCGCCAAGGTCGCGATCTCGGGCCGCGACCAGAAGTCGCTCGACGAGGCCGTCAAGGCGCTCGGTCCAGGGATTGTCGCAGTCCGTTCCGACGTCAGCAAACTGGACGACCTGGACACGCTGTTCGATGTGGTTGCGAACAAGCTGGGCCGCATCGATGTGTTGTTTGCCAACGCGGGCATCGCCAAGTTTGCCCCTGTTGGCGATGTGGTAGAAGCGAGCTACGACGAGACCTTCGATATCAACGTCAAGGGTGTGTTCTTCACCGTCCAGAAAGCGATTCCGTACCTGAACGACAACGCCTCGATCATCATGAACACATCCATTGCAAACCAGGCCGGCCTGCCCGCGGCCAGCGTTTACGGCGCCAGTAAGGCCGCGGTACGCTCGTTTGCCCGGACGATGGCTGGTGAACTGGCCGCCAGAGGGATTCGCGTAAACGTAGTCAGCCCCGGCCCGATCGCCACTCCTCTGTACGGAAAGCTCGGGTTCTCCAAGGACCAGGTGGACGCCTTCGCCGCCAGCATCATTTCGCAAGTTCCGTTGAAGCGATTCGGCACCGCCGAGGAAGTGGGTCAGGCCGTCCTGTTCCTGGCCAGCGGCGCGTCGTCATACATCACGGGAGTTGAGTTGAATGTCGATGGCGGATTCGGACAGGTCTAAAGCACCCGTGGGTGGTCTTGGGGTCGTGGAAAGCGACCCTTTTGTCTGCCCGCTTCAAACGGAGTGTACTAACGAACGGAGGAAGGTATGACAACACGTCCACTGGCAACAAAACCCGAAGAATTTGCGGCAACCTTCGCCGCTACCTTCAACCGGGGCAGCCTCGACGAGGTTGTGGCGGGCTATACCGAGGATGCGGTCCTCAATCTCGGCGGCGGTAATGTGCAGCGCGGTCATTCCGAAATCCGCGCTGCGCTCGCCAATTTTCTCGCCCCGCGTCTGCCGATGCAGGTCACGCCGCGTACGCAGTCTGTCTCGGGTGACACCGCGTTGGTGATGTTCGACTGGGTGATCGACGGCATCGCGCCCGACGGGCAAAAGGTCCTACTGCAAGGAAGCGCGGTGGATGTCCTTCGCCGCGGGCAAGACGGTTACTGGCGGCAGTTTTTGGATTGCCCCTTCGGCTCAGCGACCGAGCCGTCGTGACCCTCCCGGATCGGCTCGAGAAGACTGCCATCAAGTCGATGCCTGTATGTCAATGGCGTGTCCTTGAACGTCGCTGCGAGAGTGGGGCAAGTCTAGCTGTAGTCAACCCACGAACTCCGTCCTTCCATTATCATGGGCGTAGACGCGGAGGAATCAATGACTGCAATCGCCTACACTTCCAACGTACGCATCGAGCGCATTAAAGGCCCGCTGCGACGAGCGTACTTGCCAGGAGAACCACAGCCCGTGATGTTCAGCGTCCACGGGGGTATTGCCAAACACTACGGCATTGACGAAAGTCGCCTGCCCGAGCCCCACGCCGCCACCATCGACTACGTCATCGCCGCGCTGGGCGGTTGAATGCTCGGCACCTTTGCCGGCGCGCTGGATGCGCGCAAAATCAACGCAAAAGACGGCCGCCTCAGTTGCGATGTCCGCGGGGAAGTCGAGGACGACGGCGGCGTGCTGGTCATTCGCCGGGTACATGTCACCCACCATTTGCAAGCCGAAGATCCGGCCGCGGTGCGCGAGACGGTCGAGCGTGTGCATGGCGTGTACGCGCAAAGGTGCCCGGTGTATCGCTCGCTCATCCCAGCATTCCAGATCACCTCCAGCGTGGAGATCGTAGGTGAGACCGCCGCGACTTAAGCAATGCGATCCGCTGAAGGAGGCGTCGACTCCCCCATTTGCGATGTGGTGAGGTTAGTGATCATCGATTTCCTTTCAGCACACCTCGCGGGAAATACTCGACATAAATTCGTCACAGAACGAGAGGCGACCAGACTTCCAGTGGTTGGGCAAAAGACTGAGGAAACCCGGCGGATGGTTGGCCAACCGTAGGTTGTCCTGAAACTGGCTTCGTGGAGATCACATCGGGTCGCGGACCCTGATTGACAACTTGAGGCATCACGTCCTCGAAGCAGACTTCGGGCCCGCGTTGACGCGAACTGGGCCATACCTTCAGGGTTGCCCGTGACCCACTCGACGAATAGAGTTGGCCTATCATCGGCAAACCTTACTGCACCCACCCTTCGCGAAACAAACGCGCTAAGGGATATGGCTCGCCGCCCTGAGTTAGCCTCTGATATTTCTTGGATTCACGGGACTGGCTGTGTGGAGTTGTTGGCTCCCAGGCGGCTGTGATAAGGGAAGGGATCCGTTCGCACGCCTACGCACGATTTGGAGAGCTGACCCCGTAGAATTCCAGGACATCGCGTAGGGTCACGATGCCTTCCAGCTTATGCACATTCGCCCGATCCACGACCGGCAGGACGTCAATCTGGTTGGCCCCCATCCGTTCCAGCGCCAGGTCAAGTCCTTGATCGGAGTGAACATGCGGAAAATTGAGCAAGCCTACAATCTTCCGAAGCTCCTGGTTGGCATCTTGCGTGAACTCTCGTTCCAGCGTGGTGCGGTTGATCACTCCGACTACACCGTTGCTGTCTAGCACGAGCCAGGTTTGGAATTTGCTCAAGTTGGCACGTTGCAGTGCTTCCCCAACCGTAATCTCGCTTGGCAGCGACTCTGTCAGAGCGCGCATGATTCGGATTATGTGACGCTTACCCTGTCGTTGGCGGGCCTCCGCCGACGGCAGGTGTATGCCGTCCTGGACTGCCAGGGCCTCGTAGATAGGCTCTGGCTGCAGGCGTGAAGCAATGAAGAGGCTCACCAAATTCGCGATCATCAGCGGGACGATGACCGCGTAGTCCTGCGTCATCTCGAAGATCATCAGCACCGAAGTCATCGGAGCGCGCACGATGCCCGCAAAGACTGCGCCCATCCCAACCAATGCATAGGCGCCGGCCGTCGCGGTATAGGCGGGCAAGAAATGATGGGCCGCCGTGCCTACAGTACCTCCGAGCATTGCGCCAATGAACAGCGCAGGCCCGAATATGCCTCCCGCATTTCCCGATGCATAACTTGTTGTCACGGTTATAAGCTTCAGAACCAGCAACAGAACCATCATGTTCAGCGCC
>Ga0208478_1000089_pt1 | contig 35110 bp, 24 predicted proteins | sample NGESurdeep072012_5_FD_184462 | JGI IMG/M metagenome (GOLD analysis project Ga0208478, IMG submission 184462) | Arctic peat soil microbial communities from Barrow, Alaska - NGEE Surface sample 415-2 deep-072012 (SPAdes) | ecosystem: Environmental > Terrestrial > Soil > Wetlands > Peat ...
TCGTTGACATAGTTTCTGTTTTGTCAACAGGCAGGACACCTGCAGTTGGATGCAGACGGTAACCAACGCAATGATAATCTCCGGCATATGGGTTGGAAATCGGCAATGCCATCAGACATCCTCCCATGTCAAGAGGAGCTGCCGGAACAACTCCATTTGTAGCAGAAGTGATGATAATCGGTGCCATGAAGTTATCACATGCATTTAATAAGTCAGCATGCCATACCTGGACATGCGCATAAGCATTCCTTGTTCCTGCTTTAATGGTAACAGGGTTGTCAACTATCTTAATGTAAGGATACAACTTATAGTTGGCACTTTTAAGTGTATCGTAGTTGTTCATCGTAGCTTCATCAACCGCCAGCGTAACCTGAATATCCTGTGTCGGAGGCTGATCAGTGGCAATATTGACCAGGAACTTGAAGGTAACAGTATCTGTTGTCGGTTGCAAAGCCATGGCCTGATAACCACCATTTATTCCTATTTCGGCGTACATTTTACCCTTGAGGGAAGATGTCCAGTCCACACCTACATCGTCTTTCAGGCAGGAGTTGAAAATAAAGACTGCTGCAAGAAGAGATACTATCATGAATATTTTATTTCTCATATTCTTTTTTTTTAAATGTTTTTAATTTATGGCATTTCCAATTATTACCGGTTCTGCCAGAAAATTTTTGAAGATGTTAAGGATATCGTACCTTGGGCCAGAACATTATCAAGATTAGTATTAATCTCTGTCTGTGGATATAACAAACGTATAGGAGGCGTATCAGATAACCTTGCCGGATCTATGCTAAAGTGAAGAAAATTCGGGAAACCTGTCCTGCGATAATCTGTCCATACAGGCATCGGGTTAATGCCATTTAATGCAATCCATTTTTGTGTAATGATGGCTTCCAGTTTATTTGGAGACGCATCAAAATTAACATCAGGTAAAATCTGGGCAAGATATGTTGAGGCATTACCTGCAGTGAGAGGAACGTACGATCCAGGATCAAAAAATGATTTTTGGCCAAGATAAAGAACAGACTGTGTCACGGCGCTTTCATACAATGCTTTAGCATCAGCTGTAATAAAGCCTCTCTGGGCTGCTTCAGCCTGGAGGAAGAGACTTTCAAAGTCAGTTAATATCGCAGAGGACTGATTGTATCCTTGTAACAAGCCAAAACCGATTTTGGATGTATTAATTACCAGCTGCTTTTGATAACCTCCGAAATAATTACCCTGGATGCTTGTTCCGGTATAGGGCTGGAAGATCCTGAGCTTACGAGGGTCATTATTGTTGGTCAGAAAGTTGCATGCATCCTGATTTGCCATATAATAAACAATACCGTCGGCTTGCGGCGAATTATCCTGCTTGTAGAAATCTTCCCAGAAGGGGTTCATCTTATTTGCAGTTTGAAGATAACCGGGGTTAAGCATTGCTCCCTCGCCTGCGCCAAGATATCCGACTGAGGCAGTTGTGGCTAATGCACCGGAAATATAAGAAGCCCTTCCTGACATATCCGCCTGATTCATTAGTATTCTGAGCTTAATGGTGTTGGCAAATCTTGCCCATTTTCCCATGTCACCACCGAAAATAATATCAGAGCTACCCGGAGCAGAAGCAGTTATCGCAGCTGTTTGTATCAGATTAATTGCAGTATCAATCCTGATAGCCAGGTCCTCATAAACTGACTGTTGGGGATCGTAATGCGGCTTCAGGTTCTGATTCGCACCGGAACCTTTAAGAGCCTCGGAGTAAGGAATGTTGCCATAGCAATCAACAAGATTATGGAACAGGTAAGCTTTCATGATTATGGCTATTGCCCTGAAATTCTTTTCAGATGATGCCAGCGAAGCCTGTTCAACATAGTCCAGATTCTGAAGGGCCAGATATGAGTTATCCCATATACCCTGGTATGAACTGTTAAGAAAGTTATACTGGGTTAAATTAGTGGGATCTATATAACCACTGGCTGATGACCACATGCCGTACCAAAAATAGATAAAGCTATAGTTATCAGGCTGATCGTATTGCACAGCAATAGAGTTGAGAGCTGCCGGCAAAACCAAATTTGCGGGGACAGCAGATGCCTGATTAGGATTAACTTCGTTAACATTGAGAAAATCTTTTTTGCAAGCGCTTCCCAAAACAAGCAATACAGTTAATAATATAATTAATTTCTTCATATTTTTTTGTTTTTGCTACTTAGAAAGTAAGTTTAACACTAAACCCGTAGACCCTTGTAGGAGGCGTCTGATATTCGTTCGTATAACCGACAGCATTGCTGGTTCCATTCTGGGTGTTAAATTCAGGATCGGTCCAGATATTGGTTTTTGGACGCCACATCAGGAGGTTTCTACCTAATATACCTACCGAAGCAGATTTAATAGCGCCCCCAAAGATATTTTTAACCGGAACATCGTAGGAAAGCGACACTTCTCTTAATTTCCAGAAAGCGGCACTGGTCATATACAGGCTTTGAGTATTTGAAAAAGTACTGTATGACCACTGAGCCCAACCATTGCCCTTGGTAATAACGTTTGTATTAGGAACGTAGACTCCCGGTGTTTTAATAGTAACTCCATCAGCCTCATATATTGGAGCCTGAGTCATAATTACCGAACCAGGAATGATGTAATCCTGCCGTCCGTTCATAGCTGATAACGATGAGTTACCTGTAAAGCAAAGAGCCGCACCAACGTAGTTATCGATATTGTTACCACTCCTGTAGTCACCAACGAGATTTAAGTTAAATCCTTTATAGGTAAATGTGCTGGTGAGTCCAAAAATATTATTCGGATTACCGTGTCCCATTTGTACCAGGGCGGGGTTTCTTAAAGGGTAACCTGTTGTAGGATCAACAACAATATGACCTTGTGGATCTCTCACATAGTCGCTGACCTGCAAAGCCGGAAACTGTTGGCCGACAATAGCATAGGAAATGTCCTGAATTGGCAAAGAAGTCAGTGTTCCATAAATGGATATTACTTTGCTGGTATTATAAGTATAGCTTAGGGTTAAATTCCAGCTGAAATCACCGGCACTGATAACCGGGGTCAGTTTAAGGTCCGTCTCAATACCCTTTGTCATAAGTTCACCTGCATTAATAAATGCGCCGTTATATCCGGTAGCATAAGATATAGTTGCCGGAATTGTCTGATCTTTGGTGTTTGACTGATAAAGGTTAACGCCGAGGCTGATCCTGCTCTTAAGGAAGCCTAATTCGATACCGGCCTCAATTTCCCTGGTCAGTTCTGGTTTCAGATTTGGATTGCTGAGGGTTGTGTTAAGTGAAAATCCTGCCATGTTACCATAAGGGAATCCTGTAGCAGCGTTATTACCCAATCCCGGATTAAACTGAGGCAATGTAGCATACCAGTTGGACAGAGAGATCTGACCAGTTTTTGATATCCCGCCTCTGATCTTGGCAAATGATAAAACTGAATTGTCTTTCAGGGAAGGAATTGCATCGGTGAGTATAAGGCTCACATCAACTCCGGGATAGAAAAATGAACGGTTTGCTTTTGCCAATCTTGAATCCCAGTCATTTCGGGCCGAGGCATGAACGAATACAAAGTCTTTGTAACCAAGGGTAATGTCGCCAAAGAGACCCATTGAATTACGGTTCAGCTGAACTTCATTCATTCCAGACATTTGCGATGCATTTTGGCCAGCGTCAGCGCCAATCTCACCGAGACGGTTGCCTACGTTATATAATTCCGGGATAACTAATGAGTTGTTACCTACATATAAATACCTGTATTTATTTTCGTACATCGAGTTCCCAAGGATCATTTTACCACTGAAATCACCAATTTTCTTATTCAGCTGAATCAGTAAGTCTCCGGTAAGTATAGTACTGTTTTCCAGATAATCAGACGATACACCTGCAAAAGGTGAAAGAGTGGCATTAGTTCCGGAAGAGAAGGGGTCGCTTGCCATATAACTATTATAAACAAGTGGGTCTCTGAAAAAGGTATGTTGATCACCTGTATATGTCAGGCCTGCACGATATGAAATGTCGATCCATTTTGCAGGGCTCAGGGAAAGAAGCATCGAACCAAGAAGGTTATTGCTTATCGTTCCATATTTTGAATGTACAGTCTGCCAGTAAGGGTTCATATAATAAGCATTAAAATACCCGTTATTGTTTGCAAACGGATTGTTCACAATATCTTTGTAATTTGTAGGATCAATCTGGGCAGGAGTGTTCAATACGTTCCAGTAAACAGGATCATGCTGGAAAGCATCAAGACCGGATGTACTTGTGTTGGTCTGCGAGTAGCCAACAGTATATTCTGCATGGAACATACCGGTTGTCCTTGAACCGGCAACACGAACACCAGTTCTTCTGTTCTTATCGCCGGGAACGATACCTGTTGTATTTACATCCTGTGCAGAGAGATAAAAACTGTTCTTTTCATCTCCAACAGAGTAAGAAACATCGTTCTGAGTTGTAATACCGGTATTAAAGAATTTCTTGATATGATCTTTTACAGCGCTGTATTTAATAGTCTGGTAAGAACCGTCAGCCAGAGGACCTCCAAGTATTACCTGCTGCCCGTTAAACTGCGGACCAAAGCACTGGTTTTCAAAAGAGGTGTAAGCACTAGTGTTACGATCGGGGCCAATCCAGAATGTGTAATTCGGGTTAGAGCTAATTGTATCCTCTCCGTCACCTGAGCCAAAACGTGTCTGTAGCTTTGGAAGATAAGAGACCGATTCAAAAGTTGTTGTATTACTTACTGTAATAACAGGTTTACCAGCTGCGGCACCTTTTTTTGTTGTAATAACCAAAACTCCGTTTGAAGCATCGTTACCATAAAGGGCTGAAGCGCTTGCACCTTTCAGGACGTTTACATTGGCGATGTCGTTAGGGTTAACAGAATTCAGATAACTTGCATCCACGGGAACTCCGTCAAGAACAACAAGTGCTTCGTTGCTTGCCAGGAAGTGTCGGTTTCCTCTTAAGGTGATCCTTGTATCGGGGTTAACACCGTTGTTAACTGTGTTAATCTGTAAACCTGATACTTTGGCAGTCAATCCGTTTACGACGTTGGTAACTCCTGCCTGGGTAAGCTGTTTATCAGATACCTGTTCGGTAGCTACACCAAGTTCCTTAGCAGGCCTTTTAATACCAAAGGCTGTAACAACAACTTCATTTAAATTCAGAAGTTCGGGTTCCATTATAAGATCAATTACTTTACGACCTCCGATTTCAATCTCCTGTTTTTTCATCCCTATATAGGAGAAAACAAGGGTCGTAGCATTCTGTGGCGCTGTAACTGAAAATTTCCCACTCACATCTGTTATGGCACCAACGGTGGTACCTTTTACTGTTACAGTTACACCAGGAATAGCACCTTCCCCCTGAACTGAAGAGGTAACCGTACCTGTAATGACTATTGTTTGTGCCAATAAAGTGTAGCCACTTATAAACACAAACAAAACAATCAGCAGAAATAGTTTCTTCATACGAATTAGTTTTAGGTTTTAATTTAACAGCCAAATATATGGGAACTTTATTAAATCTCCAAACTAAACAAATTTATTTTAAAATAATTTGAATAATAGGTTTCAATAATTATTAAAAACCAAAATTCTTCGATGATACCACTGACAACAACATTTCATAAGCTAAACATTATCTGGTACTTGGCCGCAGTCACAAAACATAATACCTACATATATAGGAATTTCGAATAATCTGGGTTACTCAAAGAGAAAAGAGGAATTGGATAAGGAGATTACCTTCGGTGAACTCGGTTCCTCGCTAACGCTCGGAATGACAGTGGATTATGGGAGTGATAAGGTAATTGAGTTGTCATTCCGAATGAATCCCGCGTAGGGAGGAATGAGGAATCTACATTTTGCATTCACAAATTGACTTAAATGGGTTCTGTTTTTTTGTTTAACTATGCTTAAACCAACAAGATCATTTCTTCAAAGTTTTGTTTTTTCTCAATTCTTTAGCTGCTATACATAATTCATTATAGAGTTCTTCCCCGAGAGCTCTTGTTAACGGTTCTTTCAGGAATTCGTACACATAGATACCATCCCTTTCTCCTGCTTTGCGCGCCGGTGAACAGATTGCCAGCTCTTCATAATTGACAGCTCTGAAATCAGAATATTGCTTAATGCGAACAGGAAAAAGATGGCATGACAATGGTTTTCTGAAGGAGATTTTACCATCAGTCCATGCCTGCTCTATCCCGCATAAGAATAAATTACCTTTTTTGGTTGTATAGGCACATTCCTCATTCCCAATAAGCGGAGTCACTTTTTCATTCTCAAAATCAGTAACACTTGTTCCTTTCTCATCAATTGCTGCAATACCTTCTGGTCTCAGATATGGTCTTACTTTATCCACGATATCCTCAAGAATATGTGCCTCATCAGTGCTCAAGGGGGCACCTGAATCACCATAGCGACAACAATTGCCAAGGCATTCCGACAGATTGCATCTGAATTTCTTTTCGAGAATATCTAAACTTAATATGGTATCGTCGATTCGCAGCATATTAATCTAATACTGATTTGTATTAATTAAAATCTCTGTGGTTCTCTGTGTAACAAAAAGAAGAACTATCACAGAGTTATACAGAGGATACACAGAGGGTATCAGACAAGAACTTTTCCGGTCATATCCTTTGGTATGGGAATACCCATTATTTTCAGCAACGTAGGTGCCACATCTGCAAGTATTCCCTCATTGATCTTTTTATAATCATCACTTATAAGTATACTGGGAACAGGATTAAGCGAGTGAGCTGTATTTGGCGATCCGTCTTCATTTAATGCCTTGTCGGCATTACCATGGTCAGCAATAACCAGAACATCATAACCAAATTTGCGGGCTGATTTAATTACAGCTCCTGCACACTCGTCAACAGTAGCAACAGCTTTTTCAATTGCTTCATAAACCCCAGTATGGCCTACCATATCGCCATTTGCAAAATTCAGGCAAATGAAATCGAACTTTTCTGTTTCAATTGCTTTAATAACGGCATCTGTTACAGCGTAAGCGCTCATTTCTGGTTGCAAATCGTATGTTGCAACTTTGGGTGAAGGAATCATAATCCTTTCTTCATTATTGAACTTCTCCTCGCGTCCCCCGGAGAAGAAGAATGTAACGTGGGCATATTTTTCAGTTTCCGCAATTCTCAGCTGATGTTTCCCTGCTGCCGCGAGTACTTCTCCTATAGTATTATCAGCATTATCTTTCGGATAAATGATATGCAGACCTTTAAAGGTAGCATCATAGGGGGTCATAGTGCAATAATACAATGGAATGGTCTTCATCCCGTTTTCAGGCATATCTTTTTGAGTAAGTGCAATTGTAAGTTCCTTTGCCCTGTCATTCCTGAAATTGAAGAAGATGATTACATCACCTTCTTTCACCAGGCCAACAGGGCTGCCATAATTATCAGTAACAGCAATCGGTTTCATGAATTCATCAGTAACTCCGGCATTATATGATTCCTGCATGCCATCTATTATATTCCCGGTTGGAGCGCCTGTTCCGTTTACAATCAGATCGTATGCCACTTTAACTCTTTCCCATCTCTTATCACGGTCCATTGCATAGAATCTTCCAACGAATGAAGCAACTTTCCCATTAGACTTTTTAAGATGATCCAGAAGATTCTTCATATAGCCAATCCCGCTTCGGGGGTCTGTATCCCGACCGTCTCCAAATCCATGAATAAATACATTTTTCAATCCATAATCCATTGTCATGTCACACAGATAATAAAGGTGTTTATCGAGGGAGTGAACACCTCCGTCGGAAAGCAAACCCATAAAATGGACCTGCTTGTTATTATCACGGGCGTAAGAGAATGCATCTGTCAGAACCTTGTTCTTTCTGATATCACCAGTTTTGCATTCCTTATTTATCTTAACAAGATCCTGATAAATAACTCTTCCTGCACCAATATTCAGATGGCCTACTTCAGAATTTCCCATCTGCCCGTCGGGCAGTCCGACATCCTCACCTGATGCATGGAGCCTGGAATTCGGATAATTGTTTTTATAATAAGTAAGATTAGGTGTTGGAACCTGACTAATTACATCTGCTTTCGAACCATCGCCGATTCCCCAGCCATCAAGTATCATCAGTAAAGTCTTTCTGTTCTTCATTACTTTAAATCTAAATAAATACTAAACAAAAATAAAGTACCCTGGTTCAGGGCACTAAATCGGTGGACAAATTTAGTCAAAATTGGGAAATCCACCTATTGTTCAATATACTCACCCCCCTGACCCCCTCTCTAATTCTTAGAGAGGGGGAGTAATACACATAATATCAAATAGTTTCCCCCTCTTTACGAAGTAGAGAGGCGGACGACCGTTAAGAAATTGCCTTGCAGGCAATTTTAGGGGAGGAGCGAGCCTGCAGGGCTGAAAAGGGGGTGAGTACTTTTTGATTAAAAGAAGTAATAGAGCTTATCTAACCATTAATGAAAAGCGTTTGTTTAACCTGTTTTTATTTATTAATTGATTTTATCGGTTCCACTTTAATATTATAGCTCTTATTCTGGCAGGTCTTTTCCAGAGGAATATCCTTTCCAACATATACATCCCACTCTTCCTGAGTCATGTTCCTTGAGACCAAATTGCATATATCCTGAACCAGATAGTCAACATGAGATGGCCTGCTAATAAGGTTATTCCCTCCACCTGATTCTCCGGATACGATCATCTGGCCATCGGGACTGAATTGCATTACCAGGATAAATCCTTCATTATCGGTTAATGTAACCGGAGGTTCCGTAAGGTCAGCCGGATCCTTAATATTAAAAATTTTAAGTTTTTTGTCATTACCCGCAGTTGCCATCTGCTTCAGGGCTGTATTAAACTTAATATCATTAATTTCTCCGCTGTGTGCTTTTACCTCTGAAATTTTCTTACGAAGATTAATATCCCAAAGTTCTATTGTTCCCTCAGCATCACCTAATGCGAGAAGGTTGTTTTCGGGATTGAACTTAACCACTTTAATATTTTTCCCGGCCGTCTCGATTCTGAAATTATCTGAGTTTTGTTCGGGATTCCAAATAACAACATTACCATCGGTGCTGATGCCGGCAAGATAATTCCCTTTTGAGGAGATATCAATTGAAGTTATCCCCATCAAGCCTGTAGAAACATTAACACTTGTTCTCGCTGCAATGTCCCATTTGAGCACCTTCCCATCGAGCGCCGCTGAATAGAGGTATTTCCCGTCGTATGAAAAGATAAGTGATTTTATTCCTCCCTTGTGACCCGTCATCTCATATCCGGAATTGTTTCCTTTTAACGGGATCATCCTTATAGCGGAGTTTGAACTTCCACATGCAAGCCAGGAAGCATCAGGACTAACAGCCAAGACATCTATAATATCACTTCCTGAATAAACAACCTGGAGTGTCTGATCCTGTTTCTCAAGTGACCATTTCAATACCTTTCCATCATTTCCTGAGGTAAAAAATTCGTTTTTCCCGGGTACAAATGCAATACTCTTAATTTCTCCGATATGCCCTTTGAAGGACTTATAATTAATATTACCATACTGGAGAGCAACATTATACAAACCGGCATAAATATCGGCATCGTTTTCAGGACCATCATTTCTTTTATTAAACAGATAGGCCTGATAAGCCAGAAGAGTCTGCAGGTCTTTTTGGCCTGTCATCTGCAACGATTTAAGTGACATTGCCTTACCAAGAGACAGCATCCTCAGGCGTTGGGCTCCATTTTTTTGTTCAATGGCAAGATTTTTTTTATGAAGTGCCTCATTAACATTTCTTTCAGCAAAAGATTTCAGAAAATCTGCTTCAATTTTCTGCTTTTTTGCCTCTTTAGCTTCCTGAATAGCAGCAGCAGCAGTTGAATCTGAAATAATCTTATGTTTAATAACAATAATAGCAAATGAATCAGCTATCGCTTTTTCATTTACAGCAACGATCCTCTTTTTTTCTGCAAGAACGGACTGCCTTTCAGCAGTTAACTTCTGAACATATTCAAAGAAAATGAATCCTATGGCTATCAAAACGCCAATTCCAAGAATCCTTGTAATCAGCCAGGTCCTCTTAATCTTCCTTTTCTGCTGTCCGATTTTATTTTGTTCTTCTTCGAGAAATGCTTTTTCGCTGGTCCGAAGGTAAACCATTGCCCGTTCAAAAGCAGGATTATATTGAACTGCCCAGGAGAGAGTCGGTTTCTGCTGGTCACGCCAGTTAATTGCGAGCTGCAGGTCAGGAGGTCTGTATAAACTGGTCTTCCCTTGCTGATAAAGAGCAGATGCTTCTGATATCCGTAAATACATCTGCATTGAAGAATCTTCATCTTCCATCCAACCTTTCAGACGATCCCACAGACGTATAAAGCATTCGTTTTGAAGGTCAATTACAGTGCTATCACTCAGAATGACATCCTCACCGGGTGTAATAAAGGATATGGACGGGTTTCTGAACTTTTCGATAACATCAAATAATTCTTCATCTGAACACCCGGCAACGGACTTTATTGTTTTAATATCTGAAGGATGTCGTAATCCATTATTATCCAAACCTTTCCTCGTAATAGTTTTAAACATTATTTCACAGATCTCTTTTCCGCGCTGGCTTAGTTCCTCATATACCTCATCCGCATGCAGAGAAACAGAATTGCTTAATGTACCAACTGAATCATAATCTGCTTTGTTAATCGGCTTGTCAGGTTCATCAAGTTTCTGCCAGTGGGCCCATGTCCTCATCATAGCGTGTTGCAAAACTGGCAGCTGACAGGACTGGTCTCTGAGGTCATTAAGAAGCGCTTCCAAAAGTTTCGGATCTATTCTTGCTCCGGCAAAATTTACAGGTCCCTCAATTACTTCTCTTAAATTTTCAGCCCCCATATCAGGAACAAGATAATTACTGTCATTGACCAACCTGGTAAGACCCTTGTAATGAGAGCATTCCCGAAGGAATTCGGAACGCATTATAACAATTATAAAAACATTTACATCAGGCTTTATAACTGAGTTTACCAGAAAATCTACAAATTTTATAGCAGTTGCCTTAGAAAAATCTGATTTTCCGGGTGAAAAGTATCTGAAAAGTTCTTCAAACTGATCAATAACCAGAAGAACATTGTCATCATGTTTTATTATGTGTTTTCTTACGACCTCAGATAAACTACCCTGGTTATTGAGAAGTTCAGAAAGAATTATCTCTTTTTCAATCTTTTTCTGACCTGAATCAATAATCCCATTTGATAATGCAACAGCAAGATTTCCGAATGGATCGTTCCCCGGCCTGCAAGAAATAATGCGCCAGGTTGAGGATTCTCTGATTTTTAAATTCATGATTTTTGGCAGAACACCGCCAAAGATCAGTGATGATTTGCCGGTTCCTGAAGCGCCAATAACAGTAATATACCTGTTCTTCAGTAATTTTATGATTACCTCATCATTCTCTGTTTCCCGTCCGAAGAACAGATTGCTATCTTCAGTGGCAAAGGGCCTTAGTCCGGGGTAGGGATTGAAATTTTTGATCGTTTGAGTCCGCATTATTCCTGGTTATTATCTATATATTTTAAAATCTCAAATGATTTGTCGGGGGACTGAAAATGATATTCTTCGACTGCACCTAAAGGTAAAAAGTAAAAAGAAAGATCGTGCCCGTGCTGATACTTCCGGATTAATCTATCTATCTCTCCATTGTAAACCACATGAACTTCATTGCTTCCATTGTCATCATATAAGGGCCAAATGATACATCCTTCTAAAGGCACGAGTGATTCTCTGTCAAAGCTTTTAATATACTTCATTTCACTGGCTAATGACAACAACTCATCCTCAGCAATTACTCCAAATATTTTTGAAAGGAATTGCACCTTTTCGAAAAGAAATTCTTCTTTATCTGCTGAACCATTAATTATCTTATCCAGTCGTGTTTTTATTGAATAAGGGATTCTCAGTGAAGCTGATATGTAGAGATCAGGTTCTGACCGTGCAATCAGGTTTGCAGATTCTTCCTGAATTATTTCTTCCGGACTGAAAAGAAGAGCGGTCACCGATTCAGCCATATCATCACCTTCAATCCTGATAATACTTCTCAGAGTACAAGCTTTGGTCCATAAGCTAATAAGATTATAATCGAGGTTAATTATATTTTCAGGAAGTTTTTTACGCGCCGGTATTTCACCAGGAAAGAATTGAAACAGATTCATAACTTTCTCCTCATCAGGAACAACATCGAGAAGAGAAATCAACTTTGCTTTTATTGAATCAGATACAACTATATCTGTCATTTCAAGCGCGTACGTGACACTCTCAAAGGTTCCATTCCCGATATTCTCCATTATTGTGGCAATAGGCCCTGAATCATAAGTGATTGACAGAATATTATAAAGAAATTCATTCCACCTGAATATCTCCCGGTTAATTTTATCGAGAAGGAAACTATCATTATCTCTCTCAAGTGCGATCTTTGCAGAAAGATTCCAGGTAATCGAACCAATAACTTCAGAAATTAATTGATTTAGTCGTTGCTTTTCCACTTCTGATGGTCTGAAATTACAATCAATAAGACATTTAACAGCAATTTCCTTTATTTGTCTTGAATTCGACCAGAGACGCGAAAACAGGAATCCTTTGGTCTCTCTGGTGCAATTTTTTTCCAAAAGCTGCAAGATTGTTTTACTTAACTTTATATTTCCAGACGTGATAAAATAATACCTCACTAATTCATCTTCTGCCCCCGAACCAAAAGTTTTTAGAACTTCATAAGCATCTATTGTCAATCCGGGAATACTCAGGCATCCACATACTTCTGATAATAAGTCAGCTAACCGGAATTTACCAATCATATAAATTGCCAGTTTTTTGGATTCAATTGAGTTATCCCTTAAAAGTCTGAGAAGTTCTGTTGTCTGAGGCATCCTCGAACCTGAAAGAGTTTTTATTGCATCGCTGATCTTTTCATTATCAGACTCCAGATAAGAAGAATGCTTTTGCAGTATCTCAACTACCTCAGCGGAGTGCTGTCTGACTCCTTCATCAAGATCGATATTATTTGCAGTTTTTTTCAGAACCGGTAAAAGGTTTATATCCTTTTTTGAATAGGCGTAGTCAATTATTTCTTCAAAATACCAACTATTCCTGATTCTGTTCAAAACTGAAAAATCACCCGATATAAGACTAAAGTAATCTGTTCTGAAGCTTATATGAGCATAAAATCTGTTTTTTAAAGTATCCAGTTCAGTTGAAATATCGGCTCCTGATCCTTCCATAACCGCTATTCCGATTGCTTTTATTATGGATTCCCTAAACTCTGTGAATAACCTGAGAGCAACAAACAGCCATATTAGGACAATGATAAACAGAAACAAAGCAAAGTGAATAAGCTTAATATAACTAAGAAGACCCAGACCCGTAAGGATAAGTCCCGAAAATAATACTGCTATTTCATTCACAATACCATTCATACCAGACTGGATCGCGGATTTTACTTTTTTGTCAATTGATTGATAAATGACTTTTAATGAAGGAAATTCTACTGAGTCTTTCAGCGATTTTGAAATGAGCCTGCTAAATGCAAGAAGAAGGAAGAACATCATGAATCCACTTGCTGATTCAGGGCTATAACCCATGAACAAACCAGTGGGTATTACTATCGTAGTAAAAACAGCAATAAGTACCGGAGAAATTATAAGACATGTCCGAAGGCCATAATTATGAAAAAGATAGGGAAAGACAACCAGTTTAACAAACAGGATGAAGATCATCATGATGCCGATGAAAAGGCCGAGAAAACCTGCCATATCTTCTGCAAGAGGATATTGTTCCCGTGTAATTGCCATGAATAAATACTGAATAAAAAATGCAGTCAAAACCGAAAGAGTTGCAAAAATGGCAATAGTTCTGATATAAGTGTCTTCACGAAAAACAACAAAGAAAGATTTTCTCTTTTCAGTTTTTTCAGCGCCTTGTTCCCCGTCAATAGCAGCCAGACTGAACTGTGTTCCAATCACACTCTGGATAATGGTCGCAATAAACACGGAAGATGCACTGACAAGTAAAATGGTGCGCGAATGAAATTTAAAAGATATTATTACCGGAATGGAAAAAGAAATAATAATTATTCCCATGATCAGTCCGGTTTCGGCGAGCCTGAACAATCCTTTTCCCTTTTTACCCTTAAACAACCGGTCTGCAGTACCCCAAAAACCTGACAATGCCAGTATATTCAGAGGTCCAAGCATCATGAACACCATGAATATTATCCATTTTGCCGGGGAAAGAATCAATGCAGACCAAAGGAAAAGGGTCAGTACTGTGACAACAATAAGGTTAATGGTTGCAAAGTTTTTGAATTGCAATCTTGTAAGAAGCCTTGAATAAAGCGATGTAATGATAATGCCGGCAAAACCGGAAACAACATATCCCCGTGCCATCATTTTTTCGTCAAAAGTCGAAAGTAACAGGGAATGTGCGGCAATATCAAATGCACCTATAAAAATCCCCAGAAAGACCGATTGTGCCAGAAGCATTGATGCCATTGACTCCTCTCCTGATTCAATTCCAAGGAGAGTATGTAACTTATCTCTCATAAATTGCCCCGTTACAAATTATAGCACACTAAATTAAGAATTTAAATTTTAAGATTAGTCACCCTTTGCTTTTTGAACCATTATTTATTGAATTTATTAAGCTACGGTGTGGAACCATGTACTTCAGTTCCGAATAGAGGTCGGGGAAAATCAGATGTTCAGTTTTGATTTAATAAGAGATAGTAACAGATTGATATCAAAATCAATTCCCTCAATAATTATGTCAGATCTTTCATAACATTTTTCACGAACTGCAAGTTTTTCATTAATAAAAGACAGCAGTTTCTCTTTATCTAAATTCTTTATCAGAGGCCTTTCTCCTTTTGATTCAGAAAGCCGGCTTTTCAACTCCGCCGGTGTCAGTTTCAGATAGAGAGTCAGCCCGGTTTCAAGCATAAAATCCATGTTATCACTGTAGCAGGGGGTTCCGCCACCAGTAGAAATTATGGTGTTTGTGCTGGACTTAAACTTTCTAAGAAGCTGTGTCTCAATACTTCGAAAAAAATCTTCGCCATTTTGTGAAAAGATTTCAGGGATAGTTTTCCCGGTGTGTTCTTCAATCTTTTTATCGAGGTCGGTAAATGACCAGTCAAGAAGTGATGCCAGTTTTTTTCCTGCGGTTGACTTACCGCTTCCCATGAATCCAATTATATAGACAATATGGTTTTTGGTCATCATAACTCGAGCTTCATCTGTGCAGGATCATCATGGATAACAGGTTGCTGAGGTTCTTCATCTGGTTTTTCCTCCTTTGTTATCTCAACTTCTTTTTTAATAACTGGTTCAATTTCCTGGATATTTTCGACCATAAAACTGGTCATCCTCTTCCCTTTTGCTTTGTAGCTTTTCACTCCAATAAATTCAGCAACTTCAATAATCTCATTCTCCCTGCCCTTATGTTTGCCTCCGAAATAAATTTCAAACCGCGGATATTCTACCTCTGTGAGACTGATAAGTTTTGATTCAGGATTTTCATTTATAAAGCACTGTGGTTTCTCGGACTCTTCAATTGTGAACCGTTTCACATAATAAAACTTCTGTTCAGCATCCCAGTAAATGACTGAATAGACCTTCCCGGGCCTGAATTTCTCAATTATGAGAATGTTGTCTTCAAAATGGTTTGACAGATCAAAACCTGCGATTCTGAAATAGCCGCTTTTTGTAATCACAAAAATTTTGTCATCAGCACTGAATTCTCCAAGGAAAGGTCCCCTGCCATCAACATTAAGCCTGAAAACCGCATCATCAAACCAGATCTTTCTTCCGCCGAGAGTAGAGAGCCCTTTTTCTTTCAGACTTATTTTATGGACCGCATTCTTTGTAAGGATATTGCCCATAGAGGATTTTCCCTTTATGTTCATCTGACCAAAATCAAATTCGAACATGAGTTTCTTAAGCCTTGCCTTCGGTTTATGATGTACTTTAATTACTTCAGCCTCACCATTAGGATTAGCACTTAAATATACTATTTTCGAACCAGGTGTCCCCCTGGTCAGATTATACTCTTTATCGCGCGTAAGACCTGAAATGGCACACCGTTTTGCAAGCAATGATCCATCTTTTCCATCCTGATAAACAATATTGTAAATAGTACGCTCATCATTTTTTAGAAAGACCTGCGCATAAAGTATATCATTACCAACAAACACCTTATCGGCTACCTTAGTTATAAGATACACTCCATCCTTTCTGATAATGATAACATCATCAATATCAGAGCAATCGCAGATGAATTCATCCTTTTTCAAACCGGTGCCGATAAATCCCTCCTTATAATTTATATAGAGTTTTGCATTATTGGCTACCACTTTCGTGGCTTCAATTGTATCAAAACTTCTAAGTTCGGTTTTCCGTTCCTTTCCCTTGCCGTACTTTTTCTTTATCTGTCTGAAATAATTGATCGCGAACGGAACGATATTATTAAGATGATTTTTGACCTCTTCAAGCTCGGTTTCAATTCCCTTTATATGTTCGTCGGCTTTTTTTACGTCGAATCTTGAGATTCTCTTGATTTTTATTTCGGTAAGCTGGATTATATCCTCCCTGGTGACTTCCCTCAGCAAAAGTTTTTTGAACGGATCAAGTCCTTTGTCAATTGCTGTTAATACGGCTTCCCAGGTTTCACACTCTTCGATATCGTGATAAATCCTCTCCTCGATGAATATCTTCTCAAGAGACGACATATGCCATTCTTCCCGGAGCTCGCCAAGCCTTATCTCAAGTTCATTTTTCAGAAGCTCAACTGTTCTATCAGCAGAATGTTTAAGTATGGAACTAACCCCCATAAATGAGGGTTTATCATCGACAATTACGCAGGTATTTGGCGAGATTGAATATTCACAATCTGTAAGCGCATAAAGTGCATCAATTGTTTTATCGGGCGATACACCAGGGACTAAATGAACTACTATTTCGACATTTGCCGATGTATTATCATCGATCTTTCTGATCTTGATCTTCCCCTTTTCGTTTGCCTTTATAATTGATTCAATGAGGCTAGTAGTTGTTTTCCCAAATGGTATTTCTGTTATAATAAGAGCTTTTTTATCAACCTTCTCGATCTTTGCTCTTACTTTAATTACCCCTCCTCGTTGTCCGTCGTTATATTTTGAAACATCGACCATTCCACCTGTAGGGAAATCAGGATAAATAACAAAACCGTTCCCTTGCAAATAATCTATAGTGGCATCAATAAGCTCATTAAAATTATGAGGAAGAATTTTTGAAGCAAGACCGACAGCGATACCTTCCACCCCAAGTGCGAGAAGCAAAGGAAATTTCACCGGAAGCGTAACAGGTTCTTTATTTCTCCCGTCGTATGATAATTTCCACTCTGTTGTTTTATGGTTAAATACTACTTCAAGTGCAAATTTTGACAGCCTTGATTCGATATATCTTGGCGCAGCGGCACCATCGCCTGTCAGTAAGTTCCCCCAGTTACCCTGTGCATCAACCAGGAGGTCCTTTTGTCCGAGCTGAACAAGTGCATCTCCAATAGAGGCATCACCATGAGGATGGAACTGCATTGTATGCCCGATGATATTTGCCACTTTATTGTAACGCCCGTCATCCATCCTTTTCATTGAATGAAGTATACGACGCTGAACAGGCTTGAGTCCATCATGAAGGTGCGGTACAGCTCTTTCGAGAATAACATACGAGGCGTAATCAAGAAACCAGTCCTGGTACATACCCGATAATGCAGTAACGGAATGAAGAGCTACAGGTCCCGGCGGAACTATTTCTTTTCCGTCAGCTTTGCCAATTTCAAGATTCTCTTCTTCCATTAAAAAACTCATACTTTATTAAAATCTCTCTTCTATTTTTCCTCTTCGACAATATCTTCTTCAATTCTCAGGTTCTCAATGATGAAATCCTGTCGGTCAGGTGTATTCTTGCCCATAAAAAACTCCAGGAAACCGTTAACAGAGTCGTTTTTCTTCATCCTCACAGGTTCGAGCCTCATATCTTTTCCGATGAAGTTTTTGAATTCGTCTGGAGAAATCTCCCCGAGTCCTTTAAAACGTGTTATCTCCGGAGTTGGTCCAAGGGCTTTCAAAGCTTTAGCTTTCTCATCGGGAGAATAGCAATACCTTGTTTCTTTTTTATTCCTGACCCTGAAAAGAGGTGTCTGAAGAATATAAACATGCCCCTTTCTTACAAGATCGGGAAAGAACTGAAGGAAGAATGTGAGCAGGAGGAGCCTTATATGCATGCCATCGACATCGGCGTCAGTAGCAACCACAACATTATTATACCTCAGGTTTTCGATACCATCTTCGATATTTAGTGCGGCCTGAAGCAGGTTAAACTCCTCATTCTCATAAACGATCTTCTTAGTCAGACCAAAAGAGTTAAGAGGTTTGCCACGGAGGCTGAAGACGGCTTGTGTCTCCACGTTCCTCGATTTAGTAATTGAGCCACTTGCAGAATCTCCTTCTGTTATGAAGATAGTTGAATCCAGTTTATTTGCATCATTCGTATTATAATGCGCACGGCAATCTCTCAGCTTCTTATTATGCAAACTCACTTTCTTTGCCCTATCCCTTGCGAGTTTCTGAATTGATGAAATAGCTTTTCTCTCTTTCTCTGAGTCCTGTATTTTTTTTAGAATAGCTCTTGCAGTTTCAGGGTTTTTATGCAGGAAATCGTCTAACTGCTTCTTTATGAACTCACTGATAAAGTTTCTCACTGATGGTGCCTCGGGCCCCATATCTTTCGATCCCAGTTTTGTCTTTGTCTGAGATTCAAAGATTGGCTCTTCAACTTTTATGCTTATAGCTGCAATTATTGATGATCGTATGTCGGAGGGGTCATAATCCTTTTTATAGAAATCCCTGATAGTCTTAACAATCGCTTCCCTGAAAGCAATAAGATGCGTTCCGCCCTGTGTTGTATTCTGACCATTGACAAAACTATAATAATCTTCTCCATATTGCAGTCCATGAGTGAATGCTATCTCTATATCTTCACCGGTAAGATGAATGATCGGATAGAGACCCTCTTTGCTCATGTTCTCGTTAAGCAGATCAACAAGCCCATTTCGCGAGAAGAACTTATTACCATTAAAATTGATTATTAGTCCGGAATTAAGGTAAACATTGTTTTTCAGCATTGTATCTACATATTCCGAAATGTAATAGTAGTTGCCGAACATTTCTTCATCGGGCTGGAATATCACTTCAACTCCATTCTCCTCCGTTGTGGGTTCAAGAGGACGATCTATGACAGTTCTTCCATGCTCAAATTCACTTACTTTAACCTGTCCGTCACGGATGGATCTTATTACAAATTTACTGGATAAGGCATTTACAGCTTTCACTCCGACTCCGTTCAGGCCCACTGATTTTTTGAATGCTTTAGAATCGTATTTTGCCCCTGTGTTCATTTTGGAGACAGCGTCAAGTACTTTACCGAGAGGTATTCCACGACCCCAGTCACGAACTCTGACCTCCTTTCCATTGATTGAGACATCTATTTTTTTGCCATATCCCATCATGTACTCGTCGAGGGCGTTATCCATAACCTCTTTAAGAAGTACATAAACCCCATCATCCTGAGAAGACCCATCACCAAGCTTCCCGATATACATACCGGGCCTCAGGCGGATATGCTCTCTCCACTCAAGTGTTTTTATATGTTCTTCTGAATACCCAACTGACATTTTGCAGAAATTTTGCGCAAATATAACGATTTAGAACAGGCGCTTTTTGTCAATTTTTCAACAATCTGACTGAATTTTAACAATGAAAAAAATGTAATCAGGCAGTATCTAAAATATTTAGCTGATTAAATGATAATTACGATTTCAGAAAAAATGTTGATAAATGATAGATATGTACTCACCCCCTGCCCCTCTCTACTTCATAAAGAGGGGTGTTAGATTGACGTATTTTTAATATCTACGTCGATTAAAACATTGATTAGATCTATTTATTTTAATTCTAAGAAAGTCAAAAAATGTCTGAGAACTGAGAGCCTTTTTATTAAATCCAAGATGATTTAAGCTTAACACATTAATAAACAACAATATACGAAAGGACAGTTCCCCCTCTTTACGAAGTAGAGAGGGGGAAAAAGGGGGTGAGTACATTATTTATCGCAGTCCAGCATTTTCCCTTAATTCATCTACCACTTTGTCTTTCTTATTATTCTGGAGCATCATAAACAGATAGACCGGAATACCTGCTAACATAAGTATAAACCCATACATTACAACATTTGCTCCTGTGCCATAGATTGCATATATAGAATATCCAAAGGCAAGCAATGCGAAGAAAGAATTCTTCAGAAAACTAAAAAAATTAAAATCTGCTGAATGGTTCTTAAGTAGGACAATATCAGCTGCTGCCGAAAAAGCATAAGCCGGTAAAAATGCCAATGTAGCCAGCAACAACATAAAATTAAAAGCACTGCTTAATGTACCCATGTAGTTCAATATAAGAAGGATATTTGCTGCCAGAGCGCTTATTATAAGAGAAGTAACCGGTGTCAGATACTTTGGATGTATTTTCCCGAACATTGCTGGAAAAAGCTTATCCTGAGAAGCGCCAAATGCACTCCTGGCAGTGGTCAATATCCATCCGGAGGAAGCACCAAGAGTAGATACTATAGCTCCCAATGCAATAAAGTTTCCACCCCAGCTGGCACCTGTTGCTTTGTTAATAATATCTGCAAGAGGTGCATTGGAACCAGCCAGTGTGGACTGATCCAGGACACCCATCCCCACTATTGAAACGATTATATACACTGCTGCTGCTATTAAAGTACCATATATAGTGCTTTTTCTGATGTTCTTTTGGGGATTCTTAATTTCCCCGGCTGGTACTGTCGCGCTTTCAATTCCTACAAAAGCCCAGAGTGCTATTGCAATTGCCGCCGGTAATGTATTCATTCCTGAGACCTTTACGCTTGACACAGTTCTAAGCATCGCCGGATTAAAATGCAATGCAGCAATAATTACAAATACCACCAAAGCGCCTACTTTTAATACTGTAGTTACTATGCTAACCCGGCCTGCTCCTTTAACACCAAGAATATTTATTATAGTAAAAAGCCACAATACACCAGAAGTAATTAAGAAAGCCAATATGGGTGTTGTTGCACCAGGAACAAAATAAGTGAAATAAAGCATAAATGCCGTAATGATAGCAGCGTTTCCTACCCAGGCTCCTATCCAGTATGTCCAGGCAATTAAGAACCCGGCAAAATCACCAAAAGCAGCTCTTGTATAAACGATTGGACCTCCTGTTCTTGGCATGGCAGTACCAAGGCTTGCAAAACTTAACGCAATCAACAAAGACCCGGCCGATGTAATTATCCAGGCAATTATGGCGGTTTTTGGATTTGATGCAGCAGCTAAAGACGCGGCAGAAGTAAAGATGCCCGAACCAATACAATTACCAACTACAATAGCTACCGCAGCAGCAAGACCCAGTTCCCTCTTTAATTCTATATTGCCCTGACTTTTCGCAAATTTTATATCATTCATAAAATTTCAATTTATTAATCTTCAAAAAAACTCCGTATTTGATCTTACTCTGAATAAGTTTTTAAAACTTTGAAACTAGCAAATATTTAGATCGGACATTTTCTATTTCGGAATTTAATACAATTTGACCTTGCCTTTCTTAATTTCATCAGTTTATTAAGGCAACAATTTTGAACTGACTTCTGCTGTTATACAGATCAGCACCTGTCTGATCAAAATTCCATGTCCATTCTTCAGTAAACTTAGATTGCGGAAGATCAGTTAACAAAGTTTGAATAGACTTAACGCTTCCGGACCTGTTCGTAATAACCTCAGCATAATCTGTGATTAGAACTGACCTGTGCTTCTTAAGAAAATCAATATGCTTCCTCTGTATTTCAGTTCTGAAAAGGTCAAATTCTTCTTCCTTAATTTTTGACCTCTTTTTTAAAAAATCTATCAGGAGTGATTCGAGCTGGGTAAGGATATTAAGTGAAATAACCATTCCGGGATCACCATCCGGTTTAAATTCAGGTATAATTATATTCTCAAGCGATTTCAACTTTTTAAAAACCGGATATTCTCCCGCCTTTTGCCAAACATCTGCAATTAAACCTCCGGTTACATCCTGCTCTATTAACTCAACATTTTTATAGCCTGCAACCTGACTGATCACATCGGGTGGATGAATAATATCTATCAGGTAAACTCTTCCGGTTTGCTCAATCATCTCTGCCAGAGGCAGTTCAAGCAACCATGCGCTGCCAAGAACTGTTACCTTTTCTGGCTTGTATAATTCCAATGCTTTAATGATAAAGCTCCTGCAGCGCTTTTGGTGGCTTTCCCATCCGCCTTCCTGGTTTACATGATGATATATAAGTCCATTCTGATAGTTATAATAACCCATCCTGCTTAGCATCCTGCGATATGATATACTTTGCGTCACCTGAGATTATGTTGGGTTCTTAATTCATTTAACCGTGATGTCATTAATAAACTGAGCTGCTGCGCTAGATTCTCCGGACTATCAGTACCAAATGCAGCAGGATTAATCGGATCCAATACCTTTATCATTATTTGATGGCCACTCCCGAAAATGAGGCCATGTTTTGGAAGAATTCCTCCTGTACCATCAATCAGAACAGGCAGGATTGAAACGTTCGCCTGTAATGCAAGCTGAAAGGCGCCTCTCTTATAAAAGCCGATCTCATTATTCAGAGAGCGCGTTCCCTCGGGAAACATCAAAATTGAAATTCCCTTTTTAAGACAATTATATGATTTTTCAAGCATTACGATCTTGCTCTCCTCATTTCCGCGGTCTACAACAATATATTGAGCCATTTTTAAGTACCAGCCAATAACCGGAACATTAAAATTCTCGATTTTCGATATCCATTTGAATTTGTACCTGAGACAGTTTATTAAAAGAATATCAAGTATTGACTGATGGTTTGAGATGATAACATATGTAGTCCCTTTCATGGCTTTCTCCCTTCCTTCAATATGTATTTTCCAGATTGGGATTAAAAATGAGAGTATGAGACTCTGGTACATCAGAAACCAGTGGATGATTACCCTTTCCCTGTCGAATGGCAGAGCCAGTAACCAGATTATCAGGGTCAGCGGAAATGTCAAAATAACAAAGCAGATGCCTATTAACCAAACAATTAATGATTTAAGAATATCCATTTATTGTCTCTTTTCCTCTGTGGTAAAATAACAAATTAAAAGAAATTAAAGATCTCTTCTTCAGTTAAAAAAATATTTTCAACCCGGAAAACTTCTGATAAATCGCTGATCATGTGCCTGCACCCGATCAGCTTTTTTGAAGCACTCTTCATCTGATCGCTTCCTTCAATAGTACAGTCCCGGATAATCCCGCCCTTTATCAACAGGCTGCACAAATGATGTGATTTATTTATTTCAAAATTATTATTAAAAGTGTACTCCGGGCCGTATGCCCAATTCCACTCCCATGTTTTATATTTTGAATCAGCTAAAGATTGCGATTGGTTTATTTCTGCCTGGGTAAGGTTATAAGGAAAATTATCAGAAAAGCTCTTCAGGAAATAATTCATCATTTCTGATCTGAATTCATTAATATCCTGAAAACAGTTCATTTTCTCATTCAGATTTACGACAGATGATGGGTTCGAGGCAACAGCTCTTGAGGTATAGCATGAAGTATCTTTCCGAATGGAATTACGAAGCATTTCCAGTGAGGTGCTGAATAGTAATGTCCCATGATGAAGTACCCGGTTACCATGAATATGCTCGGCATTCCCCGATATCTTCAAACCATCAACTTTCAGATCATTTTTCCCTTCAAATCTCGCTTTAACGCCAACGGATCTTAAAAAATTGATAACCGGTTGGGTGTACTTCCGAAAGTCGACCTGTTTGCCACTTTCACTTTGCCTGATAAAACTGAAATTCAGGTTTCCACGATCATGAAAAACTGTTCCTCCGCCTGAAATTCTTCTTATTACAGGGATATGATTTTCATTGATAAACTTTGTATTTACCTCCATGTGACCCGACTGATGTTTACCAATAATAACAGAGAGATCATTGATACCAAGTATCAGATATTCTTCTTTGCTGTTTTTAAGAAGTGACTCTTCAATTGCAAGATTAAAGAATGGGTCGGTCGATTCCAGATTTATGCAATACATGGAAGCAAAGCCTAATGAGTTGAGGGGCGATTTTGTGCCGGGTTAAAATAAGGTCTATCCTTAAGTATACTATTGTCAGTCAGTATATAAAGTCTATATATCCCCCAGCCTATAAATGCGCCGAGAAGAGCACCGCAAATGACATCAACCGGATAATGAACACCAAGGTAGACCCTGCTATAACTAATAACACCTGCCCATAAAATAATACTTATTGAGTACCATCTTTTTTTAATAAATGACAGGCTGAGCAGAGCTGCATCAAAGGTGTTTGTGGCGTGTGAAGAAATAAAACCGTATATCCCTCCGCATTCACCGTTTACCAGATGAACGATGCTTATAAGTGATGGCTCATGACATGGACGTAAACGATGAACAATATTTTTAAGAATAACTGATGTCTGGTCAGCCAGTGTGGCAGCCAGAATTATAAAAATGAGAATAATAAGAAATTTCCTTTTGTACTTAACCCCCAAAAAAATAAGGATGGTAATGTATAGCGGAACCCATATTAATCTCCCGCTAATTGCATACATCACCTGGTCGAAGAATGGTGAATTTGATGAATTAATAAACAAAAAAAGCTGTTGGTCAAATCGTTCAAGCATTTATTAATATCAGTCGTAGTTAAGTACTTTCCATATCATGTCCTTTAATGTGACTATGCCCTGACCTGTAAGAGAAGAGATAAACACCCTAGGAATATCAGGCAGATCATTTCTTATCTCATTTATCAGTTCTTCATCAAGCATATCTGTCTTTGAAATAGCTAAAACACGTTTCTTATCAAGAAGTTCAGGGTTATACATTTTTAGTTCATTAATAAGGATTTCATATTCCTCTTTAATGTTTTTGCTGTCGGCAGGCACCAGGAAAAGTAGCATCGAATTTCTTTCAATATGTCTTAGAAACCTAATTCCCAAACCCTTGCCTTCATGAGCTCCTTCGATAATACCCGGAATATCTGCCATGACGAAAGACTTTTCGTCTCTGTAACTTACTATTCCCAGGTTGGGAACAAGCGTAGTAAAAGCATAATCGGCAATTTTAGGCTTGGCAGCAGAAACTACCGATAGCAGAGTCGATTTGCCTGCATTTGGAAATCCTACGAGTCCTACATCAGCCAGTATTTTAAGCTCAAGAATAAATTCTTCCTCAATCCCGGGTTCTCCGGGCTGGGCATATCTCGGGGTCTGGTTGGTTGGTGATTTGAAATGGACATTTCCCTGTCCTCCCCTTCCTCCTTTTGCAAGGATCTTTTCTTCACCGTTCTTTGTTATTTCAAAAATTGACTCTCCTGTTTCACTGTTTTTTGCAATTGTACCAAGAGGAACCTGGACAATCACGTCTTTTCCTTCGGCTCCGGTTGACTGTTGCCTGCTGCCCCCGACACCATTCTCTGCAAATATATGACGCTGATATTTTAAATGCAGAAGAGTCCACATCTGATCATTACCTCTCAATATTATGTGCCCCCCTCTTCCGCCATCACCTCCGTCAGGTCCGCCTTTGGGTTCAAATTTCTCCCTGCGGAAATGAGCTGATCCGGCGCCTCCGTTACCTGAGCGGCAATAAATTTTTACATAATCGACAAAATTTGATCCGGACATAATATATTTTTTCTCTGTGTAACCTTTGTGATTCCTCTGTATAACTCTGTGTCAGTTCTTATTTTATTGTTACACAGAGAGCCACAGAGAAGGCAGAGAGGGCCACAGAGGTTATCAAACTAACTTCTTCATATAATCAGAAAGCCTTTTGAAAATATCATCAATCGTACCCATTCCATTTATAGGCTGATATAACCCTTTCTGATTACAGTATTTAATTATTGGTTCTGTTTTCTCCTTATAAACGTCAATCCTGTTTTCGATTACTGCAGGATCCTTGTCATCAGGTCTTCCTGACAATTCAGCTCTGGCTATTAATCTCTTAACGAGCTCATTGTGATCAACATCCAGAACCAGCATCTGATCAATCTTCATACCACGGTCATTTAACATTTTTTCGAGAGAAACTGTCTGAGCAACAGTACGTGGAAATCCGTCAAAGAGAAATCCAGCCGCACCTTTACTTGTATCTATCTTATGAGCAATCATTTCAATCACTACCTCATCGGGGACTAATTCACCTTTCGACATAATAAGGCTCATCTTTTTACCAAGTTCAGTACCGGCTTTAATCTCGACCCGAAGCATGTCACCTGTTGAAAGATGAAGAAGATTGAATTTTTCAGCCAGCCTGACTGACTGTGTTCCCTTACCTGAACCGGGAGGGCCAAAAATTAAAAAGTTAACCATATAATGAAAATTAAAGTTGTGTAATAATTGTTACCAGTTTGTCGGAAACCCGAAGTCCGAAGATTTTTATTACTTCTGTCTTCCGACTTCTGTCTTCTGACTCTAATGCATTAATGTATATACTGATGAAAGATTACGTCCGAAACCATCATAATCAAGTCCATATCCAACCACAAAATCATTTGGTATTTCAAATCCTATATAATCTATAGGAATATTTTTAGTATAAGCAGCAGGTTTGAAAAGCATTGCAGCAATTCTAACTTCAGTCGCTTTTCTAATAACAAGTTCATCCACAATTCGTTCCAGAGTATTCCCGGTATCAACTATATCTTCGACAACAACAATCGTTTTGTTTTTGATATCTTCATTCCAACCGATAAGCTCTTTGATTGATCCCGAAGAGCTTGTTCCCTGATATGAAGCAAGTTTCACAAATGATATCCTTGCCGGAAACTCGATACGCCTGAAAAGATCAGCTGCAAACAGAAATGCTCCGTTCAGGATACCAAGAAAGACCACCTCCTTTCCTGCCAGATCGTTATTCACCTGTCTGGCCATTTCTTCAATCCTTTGCTGTATAGCCTTCTCAGTCAAAAATTCCCTGAACTTTTTATCAAGTATATGGATTTCTTTCATGAAGCCAATATTCGATTTGTTTGCCGGTGCGAAAATATGAAAATAATACCTTATTTTTGTCCTTATCAGCAAGTTAAATTAAATTATTTTAAATGGAACCGATCGTCAGCATCATTATGGGAAGTACATCTGACCTGCCTGTTATGGAAAAAGCAGCAGAGATACTGAATAATTTCAGGATACCTTTTGAGATGAATGCGCTGTCAGCACACAGAACTCCCGAAGAGGTTGAAAAATTTGCAAAAAATGCTGAAGCGCGGGGAATAAAAGTGATTATAGCTGCTGCAGGAATGGCAGCCCATCTACCGGGTGTTATTGCAGCAATGACCCCGCTCCCTGTTATTGGCGTCCCTATTAAGGCTTCACTCGAAGGATTGGATTCAATTTTTTCAATTCTTCAGATGCCTCCCGGGATACCTGTAGCTACAGTGGGCGTAAATGCAGCTCAGAATGCAGGTATCCTTGCGGCACAGATTATAGCTACCGGTGATAAGGTAATAATGGCAGAGGTTGTAAAGTATAAGGAATCCCTCAAAAAGAAGATAGTTCAGGCAAATGAGGAATTAAAGAGCGTAAAATATCAATATAAGACAAACTAGGTTTTCCTTGGTGGATCTCTGTGTTTCCTCTGTGGTTCTTAGTATAACTAAAAGAAATGAAGAACTGACACAGAGTAAAAAAAGTTCATTTATGTTATCCTGAGTGAATTTTTTTTTGTATATTTATGGTAACAATTTTTGAAACAGTTGAGCTCGCTGCTGAAAATATCTGTTTCTGTTTTATTTATTTTTTTCTCTTTGACCGCTTCTGGGGGAGATCCGTATCGTCCTTCTGCAGGAGCAGGTGAAGCAGGAACAGGATATGTCTGTATCATGAAGAACGGTTTCTGGTCTTCATTCCATAATCAGGCAACTCTGGCATATAATAACTCATTCTCTTTAGGATTCAACTACGAAAACAGATTCAATATCAGTGAACTTGGAACGCGTTCTCTGGGATTAATTATCCCTGCCGGAAAAGCCTCTTTAGGAGTTGTTTATTCACATTTCGGATATACCGATTTCAAGAGGGATATGACGGGTCTGGCTTGTGGAATGAAACTTTCCAATAAAATATATGCCGGGTTACAGGTGGATTATTTTTCAGAAAGAACTTCAGGGGAATATAATAATAACCAATCTGTTACCTGCGAAGCAGGTCTGCTGATAACTCCCTCCGAAAACACCAGGATTGGTATTCATATTTTTAATCCTGTCCCAAATTCATTAAGAAAAACTTTCCTTCCAATGTCGATTAGGGTTGGAGCAGCAACTTATCTTAACAAATCACTTTTTGCAGGGGTTGAAGCTGAAATGAGTTCAGGCAGCAGATTGATAATCCGAACTGGTTTTGAGTATGAGGCAGCAAAGAAACTCTGGCTGAGAGGGGGATTCAGTACAGATAATAATTCATTCAGTTTCGGATTGGGTTGGCTATTAAAGATGGTTCAGATGGATATTGGTTTCGTTACTCACGATAAACTCGGAGTAACTTCCTCTGTATCATTAATATTTAAAATCCATTAGTAATTAAATTCCTTAACCACAAAGCTCACAATAAAAGTAAAATAAGGCTTGCCTCTGTGAAGAACTGACACAGAGAATCACAGAGTTTCACAGAGAATAAGAAAAAAGAAAATTATGGAAATGAATGAAATTACTCAGAAGATTATTGGTTGTGCGATTCAGGTACATAAAAGTCTGGGACCTGGATTGCTTGAATCAGCTTATGAAGAGTGTTTGTCATATGAACTGATTAAAAATAGTTTAAACATTAAGAGACAGCAACCGACTCCAGTAGTTTATAAAGAAATAAAACTAGAATGTGGTTACAGGATTGATATATTAGTGGAGAATTCAGTAGTGGTTGAATTGAAAGTCGTGGATGAATTTAATCCAGTTCATGAAGCTCAGATCCTTACTTATAAGAAGTTTTCAAACAAATCTTTAGGCTTATTGATAAACTTTAATGTTACAATTCTGAGAAATGGGATCAGAAGATATAAAATATGACCTCTGTGGCTCTCTGTGTTTCCTCTGTGTGACTCTGTGTAACTAGAAGATTTGTTCTTGTTTTTGATTAAATAATATCAATTTATGACAAGATATTTGACAATATTTTTTCTGGTTCTCTTCCCTGCAAAATGTTATAGTCAGGAAACAAATCTTTCTGATATAATAATCAGTATTGCAGAAGAACTTGCAGCTGATGAGGAAGATCCTGAAGCTGTTTCAACCTTTACAGAGAGGCTGCAGGAACTTGCCGAAGACCCTGTAAAAATCAACTCTTCAAGTGAAGATGAAATTTCAAGGTTATTTTTTCTTTCTGATTTCCAGGTAAAAGCATTGGCAGAATATGTACATACCTCCGGACAAATAATTACCGTATATGAGTTGGCAAACATCCCGGGATATGATAAAGAAACCGCCGAAATGATTATCCCGTTCATTACTCTTGAAAACAACCTGGTAAATAATTCAGATTCTGTCCGATGGAGAAACTCAATGATATCCAATTTCTCTTTTAAATCAGGGAATAATGATGCATCTTCATTAGGTTCGAATTGGAGAATCATGACAAAATATAAGTTTGCTGCCGTTGGATTTTCCGGGGGATTTACTATGGAGAAAGACCCCGGTGAGAAAATTATCTGTGGCAATCCTCCTCTTCCTGATTTTCTTTCAGCTCACCTCGCTTTTAGCGGAACCGGACTGATCAGGAAAATTATTGTCGGTGATTATTCAGCCCGGTTTGGTCAGGGTACAAACATTAATACCGGCCTCCGGACAGACATTTCACTTACCATGCCGGGTTACATATCTGCTAATGATGAGATTAAGCCGTACACATCAACAGATGAAAACAAATTTTTCAGAGGTATGGCAGCTGAGTTTTCGGTTAAAAATCTTGAATTGTCAGTGTTTTTTTCAAAAAACTATTCAGACGCCACCATTGCCTCATCATCTGGTTCTGAGAATGATTACATAGATAATTTCTATCTCGCCGGAGTTCACAATACTTCATCTCTTCTTAACAAAAAAGATGCTGTTACCGAAATGGCATATGGAATATCAATTTCCTGCAACATTAATAACCTGAAAGTTGGCCTTGTCTGGTCGGAAAACAGGCTTTCACTTCCCTTAAAACTGACAGAAAATGATCCTGAAAAGATCTTTGATTTTACTGGCGACAGAAACAATCTCTATACTATTTATTACAACAGCTTTATCCGGAAGATTTTGCTCTGCGGGGAGCTGTCGGCAAGTGATAATAATAAGTTTGCATTCGTTCAAGGCATGTCATTCAGGCCATCAGACAGGTTAACAATCAATTTCTTATACAGAAACTATACCCCGGGTTATACAACTTTCTACGGCCAGGGACCCGGAACCGGTTCAAAAACCTCGAATGAAAATGGGCTTTTGGGAAATTTCACATTCGAAGCAGCCAGGCATCTCTTTATATCTGGAGGATATGATATTCAGCATTCCCCATGGCTGAAGTACCGTTGCAGCGCTCCTTCGTGGGGAATGAGGCAGGAGATACTGGTCAGATTTTTGCCGTCAGAAAAACTTTCTTTTTATGCTTCATATAATTACCGGTTATCAATGGCAGACAGTGATGAAACAAAAGGGATCCCCGATCAGGAGAACCTTATTACAAGAAGTTTTAAGGTGTCTGCGCATTATGCAATTCAAAATAACCTGACGGTAGGAACACGAATCGATTTTAAAAATTTTAGTCCTTCCGGAAGCAGGGGAATGATTTTGTTTCAGGAGATAAGTTACAGTTTCAGGAAGGTTCCGGTCACACTCTGGGCCAGATATTGCCTTTTCAATACTGATGACTGGGATTCCAGAATATATACCTACGAAAATGATCTTCTTTATAGTTACAGTATTCCCGCATTATACGGAGAAGGTAGCAGGAGTTATATTATGGCAAAATGGAAGATAGGGAATTTTGCAGAGTTGCGAATAAAGTACGGAATAACTTCATCGGTTTTGACCGAAAAGTCATTGGAAAATACTGACGAAATTAAAATGCAGTTCAGAGTTTGGTTCTAAGCTGAAGCCTGTAGCCTATTTGTCAACCGGAGTTTTAATATCCCTTATATTCAGCTGAAGATTCCTGTTTCCTCTGAACTCATTCATCTCCAATGAATAACAAATATCAAATGGATTCCCCCCTTTAATGTACTCAAAATGGTTAGCCTGACTGAATGCAATAGCAGAGAAACTTTTCTGACCTGTTGATTCCTGACAAAGATCAAGTTTAAGATGTTCACCGCTCGATCCAACCATTCGGCCTGATCCGGTATCAAAAACATTCCGTGAAACGAAAACAGGCGACATGTTTTCAGGTCCAAAAGGCTGAAACTGACTCATGGTTTTAAAGAATTCTTCATTAATTTCAGAAAATGAAAGTTCTGCATCAATAAATATACGTGGAACGAGTTGTTCCTCAGTTATTGTGCTATTCACATATTTTTCAAATCTATCCATAAATGGCCGGATATTCTCTTTTTTCAAAGTCAGTCCTGCAGCAAACATATGTCCTCCGAAACTCTCAAGCAGATCGCTGCATGCTTCAATTGCCTGGTAAAGGTCATAACCCTGAACTGATCTGGCGGAACCTGTCGCAAAACCGTTTGATTCAGTAAGAATAACTGTTGGCCTGTAATATGTTTCAATTAATCTTGAAGCAACAATTCCGATAACTCCTTTCTTCCATGTTGGGTTGTAAAGCACAGTCGTTCTCGAATTTACAGTTCTCTGATCTTCGGCAATCATCCGCATCGCCTCAGTTGTTATTATACGATCAACACTCCGTCGTTCTATATTGAAATTATTGATCTCCTTACTTATTTCTATAGCCATACGGGTATCACTTGAAACAAGCAGGTCAACAGCCTTGCTTCCTGTCTCCATTCTTCCTGCTGCATTTATTCTGGGACCAATTTTAAAAACCACGTCCTCAATTGTAAGCGCTTTTGTCACTTCCGATTCACGTATTATCTCTTTCAGTCCCGTACGGGGAGATTCATTTAATCTTTTAAGACCAAAATATGCCATTACCCTGTTTTCTCCTGTAAGGGGGACAATGTCCGATGCAATGCTGACAGCAACAAGATCAAGATAGTGGGATATTTTACTGAATGGAATTCCATGTACCCTCGAATAAGCATGAATCAGCTTGAATCCTACGCCACATCCCGACAATTCTTTATAGGGATAACTACACGATGGCTGTTTTGGATCAAGCACAGCTAATGCTTTAGGTATTTCATCTCCCGGGTAATGATGATCACAGATAATAACATCGAGCCCTTTTGTGCGAGCATATTTTACTTTTTCCACTGCTTTGATACCGCAATCGAGAGTAATGACCACCTTACAGTTATTCTGATAAGCAAAATCAAGCCCCTGGAACGACACACCGTAACCCTCTTTGTATCTGTCGGGTATATAATATTCTACATTTGAATACTGATCTTTCAGAAATGAGTACATTAAAGCGACCGCAGTCGTTCCATCAACATCATAATCACCATACACAAGTATCCTTTCGTTCTTTTTTACAGCAGAGGAGATCCTGTCAACAGCAATATTCATGTCTTTCATGAGAAAAGGATCATGAAGATAATCGAGACTTGGGTTAAAGAAAGCGGTTGCTTCATCAGCAGAGGAAATATTACGCTGGGCCATCAGATTCGCCAGAGATTCCGATACACCCAGAGCAACGGCAAGCTGTTTTACAACGGCAGTATCTCCCTTTTCTTTCACAACCCATCTCTTTTCCATCTTTTTACTCCTTAATCCAATTTAAATCAAAAACTTCCTGCAGATTTCTTTTCACTTTGCTTTTTACAGATTCAAAATCCTGCCTGGCGTCCAGCTCTTTCTGGAGTGAAGTAACTCCCTTATCAGTAAATCCGCAAGGGTTGATGTTATTAAAGTATGTCAGGTCGGTATTAATATTGAAGGCAAAACCATGCATTGTTACATACTTGCTCGCTTTAACTCCGATTGCACAAATTTTCCTGGCTTTCCCGGCAACTTCCGGATCGAGCCACACACCGGTACTTCCCTCAAGTCGTGAAGCAATTAAACCAAATTCATTCACGGTTCTTATTATCGCTTCTTCGAGTCTGTAAATATACTCTTTAAGGCCAATCTTAAGTACCTCAAGATCAAAAATTGGATAGCCTACAATCTGGCCCGGACCATGATAAGTTATATCTCCCCCGCGGTCAATCCTGTAAAATGAGGCATTCTTTGCCTGAAGCTGAATGAAGTCGAGCAGCAGATTGTTTTCTGAGCCGCTTTTCCCAAGTGTATAAACATGAGGGTGCTCAACAAAAATAAATGTCCCCGGAAGAATGTTTTGGTGCGATTCACCGTCCATGGTACCCGGTTTTTTGTTGTCAACCAGTCTGGAAAAGATATCTGACTGATAGTCCCAGGTCTCTTTAAAATCTTTCTGTCCAATATCCTTATAAATAACACTATAGCTCAATTTCAGGTTTTCGTTTAAGTGATGGTAATATAAATAAATTTATTGACCCTTTATATGATTTTCTGCATGAAAAGATGATCGCACAAGGGGACTGCTTTCTACAAAAGAAAAACCAAGACCAAGAGCCTTAACTCTGTATTCTTCAAATTTTTCAGGAGAAACATATTCTACCACCTCCATATAATCAGTTCCAGGTTGAAGATATTGTCCGATAGTCAGAACTTTACAGCCGGAGGCATATAGATCCTTGATAGTCTGAATGATTTCAGCTTCACTTTCTCCGAGTCCTAACATAAATCCTGATTTCGCAGTTTTCCCTTTTCCTGAGATATATCTTATGACATCCAGACTCCTTTCATATTTTGATTTTGTTCGGATTACAGGTGTAAGCCTTTTTACAGTCTCAATGTTATGAGATATCACATCTGGTCCTTCATCAATAATCTTTTGAATACAATCGGCATTCCCGTCAAAATCAGGAATCAAAGTTTCCATTGTAGTACCGCGATTCACCTCTTTTATCCGTCTTATTGTATCTGCCCAGACAGATGCTCCACCATCAGGCAGATCATCACGGTCGACAGAGGTTATTACGCAATGCTTTAGTCGCATGGCTTTGATCGATTCAGCCAGTCTGTCAGGTTCATGTGGATCAGGAGGAAGAGGTCTGCCGGTTTTTGTCGCACAGAATTTACATGCTCTTGTACAGATATCACCAAGTATCATAAAAGTGGCAGTACCCCTGTTCCAGCATTCACCAATATTTGGACAGTTCCCGCTGGTGCAGATTGTATGAAGATGATTTTCAATAACTATATGCTTAACCATTGAATAGGTCTCTCCGCTGGCTCTCTGCATTTTCAGCCAGCCCGGCAAACGCCTTCTTTTCTGCATCTGAATACTAAAGATTTTGAGATGACAAAGGTACAAAAAAGAACCAATAGCTCCTATTACTCTGTGTCCTCTGTGAACCCTCAGTGACCCTCTGTGTAACAAAAAGAACTGACACAGATTTGTACAGAGAAGACATAGTGTTATATGGAGATTTGCATTTTAATAACACTTTCGAATCGAAAATTTGTATTTAAAAAAACTTATATTTGTTGATCTTCAATTTGAATTTAAAATTTACAAAATACTAAATCAAATGGCTAATAGTGAGTTAAAAGTAAACCGCAACTATCAGACAGTTATTGGTGATTACCCAAAAGTCGGAATCCGTCCTGTTATAGACGGCAGGATGCGTGGAGTAAGAGAGTCTCTTGAGCAACAGACAATGAACATGGCAAAAAATGCCGCAAAACTTATCTCGTCAAATCTGAAATATCCGAATGGCAAACCGGTCGAGACAGTAATTGCTGATACATGTATCGGAGGCGTTGCAGAAGCAGCAATGTGTGCTGAGAAA
>Ga0208478_1000090_pt1 | contig 35070 bp, 32 predicted proteins | sample NGESurdeep072012_5_FD_184462 | JGI IMG/M metagenome (GOLD analysis project Ga0208478, IMG submission 184462) | Arctic peat soil microbial communities from Barrow, Alaska - NGEE Surface sample 415-2 deep-072012 (SPAdes) | ecosystem: Environmental > Terrestrial > Soil > Wetlands > Peat ...
GCCCGAGGAGACCGGGTTCGAGGTCAGCACCGAAGTCTCCGCGTAGAGCTGGTTCAGGCCGCCGCCGCCGCGGCGGCGGCCTGGCCCACCGTCTCCTGACGGGTAAGCACGTCGTGCGGACGTCGATGTCTGGGGGGCGGACGCCGCGGGTCAACTTATCGCCCCGGTCCGCCGATACAAGGGCAAAGCGTGCGCGGCACGCCCTACCTGGGTGGCGGTGGTGCTGTTCGTGGCCGGATTTCTCAACGTCGTCACGGTCGAGCCGCGGATCAGGCGCGCCAGGCGCCCGGAACGCGTGGTGGCCTGCGCGTACTTTGCCGTGATCGTGCTGATGGGGGTCAGCGCGGCGCTGATGGGTGGTGGCACCAGTCCAGTGCTGGGGCTGCTCGTGATCCCGGTCGCGATGACGGCGGCGCGGTTTCGCAGCATCGTCGTGTGGGCGACGGCCGGCGTCGCGGCGCTGGTCGCGCTGGTCGCGACGGTGCTCGGGGGTCCGCTCGCCGCGATCCATCACCCGCTGACGCTGGCCGCCGTCCTGGTCGTGTTGGTGGGCGTGACCGCGGTGACCACGGCGCTGATGGACGCGGAGTTGGAGTTTCGCGACGCATCGGTTCTCGATCCCCTGACCGGGCTGCTGAACCGCGACGGGCTCGAGGCGCGCTTCGCCGAGATCGCCGGGCAGGCGCGGCTGCTCGGACAGCCGGTGTGTCTGATCATCTGCGACCTCGACAACTTCAAGCACATCAATGATGCCTACGGGCATGAGCGCGGCGACACCGTGCTGCGGGAAGCCAGCTACGAGATGCGCAAGTCGTTGCGCCACTTCGAGCTCTTCTACCGACTCGGCGGCGAGGAGTTCCTGGTGCTGCTCCCGGGCATCGATCTCGCCCACGGGATCACGATCGCCGAGAGTCTGCGGCTGGCCGTCCACACCAGTCTCCCTGGTGGCGTCGACATGACCGCGTCGCTCGGCGTCAGCAGCGCCACCGGAGAGGGGATCGAGTTCGTCTCGCTCTATCGCGCCGCGGACGACGCGCTCTACCGGGCCAAGGCCAGTGGCCGCAATCGGGTGGTCGCACCGGGCGACGCGACTCCCGCCGCGGAGCCGGCCCGCGCGGCCGCCGAGCCCGCGGGCGTCGCCACGGGCCGAGTCCCGGCCGCGGACCGGCGGATCGTGGCGAGCTCTGAGGTGTAAGGTCGGCGGCGAGGAAGCTATGGGGCGTCCGGAGAACGACTCACCCGAGTCGCACGAGGCAAAGATCAGCGCGGCCGCGCGCGCCTACGCCGCCGCGCTGATCGCCGGCGACGAAGTCGCAGCCGAGATCGCGATCCGCGAGGCGATGGATGCCCATCTGAGCTCGGAGGTGATCGACGACGAGATCATCGCCCCAGCGCTCTGGCTCGTCGGGGAGCTCTGGGAGCGAGGTGAGATCACCGTCGCCGATGAGCACATCGCGACCGAGATCTCGATCCGCGTGCTCGCCCTGCAGCGCGAGGTCCAGCGCGTCGCGCAGGCGCGGGGCGGTCACCGGGTCATGCTCGCAGCACCGGCGGGCGAGCTGCACGTCGTGGCACTGCGGATGGTCGCCAATCTCCTGCGTGAGGCCGGCTATGGCGTCGTGATGCTCGGCGCCGACGTGCCGGCCGACGCGCTTGGCGCCGCGGCGCGGCGGCTCGAGCCAGATGTGATCTGCCTCAGCTCGACGATGCCCGAGGGCGTCGACGAGCTGTTCGGCGCGATCGCCGCCGTGCAGCAGAAATGGCCGTCCGCGCGGTTCATCGTCGGCGGCCGGGGCCTGACCCCGCGGATCCAGTCGCAGTCCATGCTCGGCGTCTGCGGACGCGTCTCAGAGGTTGTCGAGGCCGTCGACGCGATGATCAAGCGGGCGGGACTGAACTAGCGGTTCGGGCTCTCGCCGGATCTAGTGACTCGGCTGGAGGTATCGCGCGAGGTAGATGTCGTTGCATCATCGGGCCGCCCCGCATTCCCGCCTGACGCACGGGTGATCCATCGTCATCCCGCCGTCGCAGGGGGGGCAGACGGCGGGACGACGAAGTCGCTCAGCTCAAGGGCTTGAGCCGCGTCTGCTGGACACGGGCGAGCTTGCGCCGGAGCCGCAGATACTCGCGCTGCTGGGCGGCGCTGCGCTTGTAGTGCTTGTAGGCGAGGTTCGTCCGCTCGAGTGGGTCGACCTCGAGGTCGTACATCTCGTATTGGTCGGGCACCTTGCCGGTGGCGTCGTAGTAGCGCGCGAGCTTGTAGCGGTGCTCGCGGATGCTGACGACGTGGTTGGGCGGTTGCGGATACGGGCCGCTGGCCTGCCCGGACTGCCAATCGTCGTACGTGAAGACGGTGTAGTCCTGGAAGGGCTTGGGTGAGCGGCTGAGGATCTGGCCGGAGTAGTCGACCCCCTGCCAGGAGTCCCGCGCGCCGGCCGGCGCGCCGACGAGGGTGGCGAGGGTGGGCAGGAAGTCGACATGGGAGACGAGCGCCTGGCTGGTCCGCGCCTTCGGGAACAGACGGGGGTTGGAGTAGACGAGCGGGACGCGGATGGACTCCTCGTAGAAGTTGAAGTTCTTCTGCCGGAGCCCGCCGTGGCTGGTGCCCATCTCACCGTGATCAGCCGTCGCGACCACGAGCGTGTTCTCGAGCAGGCCCTCTTTCGCCAGGGTGTCGATGATCTTGACCAGGTAGGCGTCGGACGACTTCATCAGATTGCCGTAGAAGTTCAGGTAGTTGCGCTTCATCTGCGGCGTGGGAATCGGCCCCGAGGCGTTGAACAGCCGCAGGAACTGGGCCTGCACGGTGGGCTTGGTCGACAGGTCTTCGTTCGCCGTCGCCGGCAGGCCGATCTCGCCCTGCACCCACGTGCTGTCGTAGCCCGCGCTCTGATAGGTCCTGGGGTAGAAGAGCACGTCGTGCGGGTTGACCAGCGACACGACCATGAAGAACGGCTGGCTCGCCGCGGCGGTCGTGCTCAGGTACTGGACCGCACCCTCCGTGCCCGCCGAGGGCGTGCCCTGGGAGTTCATGAAGCGGCCGTCGTTGTCGTAGATCCCACCGCCCTCCTCGGAGACGTCCTGATTCGCGCCGGCGTCGGGCGGGTCCCAGCGGGTGAAGCCGTACTGGTTGACGTCGGAGGGAACCCAGGTCGATCCGTTGGCCGGCTTGTTGCAGTGGAACTTGCCCTTGTAGACGGGCGTGTAACCGGCCGCGGCGACCACGGTGGCGGGATTCTTGAACGAGAGTGCGAGCTCGACCTGCGGATATTGGGGCGACGGCATGTCGGTCTCGAGCGTGTACTTGACCCCGTGCTGAGCCGGGAAGAAGCCGGACATGAACGTCGAGCGCGCCGGCGAGCACATGCACGCGTTGGTGAACGCGTTCTCGAACGTCATGCCGTGCTGCATCAGGCGGCTCAGGCCGGGCATGTTGCGAGACGCCCATCCCGGCGGGAAGTGCTGGATCGCGCGTTGCTGGTCGGTCAGGAAGACGAGCACGTTCATGCCCGCGATGTTGCCCCGGGGCTGGGACCGCGCGACCGCATCGGCCGCGGCAGAGGGGCCACCGAGCAGGACCCACCCCGCGCCGGCCGCCGCTCCCTTCAGCAGGTCCCCACGCGTGATCCCGTCTTGCTCGGGTTCCGGTGTGTCCATTCCCTCTCCTCTCACCTCATCCGAGCCCAGGCGGTGGATTCGTCACGTGCTTCGTCGGCGTCGTCGGCGTCGTCGGCGTCGTCGGCGTCAGCGGCGTCAGCGGCTTCGTCAGGCGCTTGAAGACGGCGACGGCGTCGCTGGCGAAGGCGGCTGAGTAGAGGTATCGGCCGTCCGGGCTGACCACGATCGAACTAGCCCCGAGCAGCCCACGGGCGGGCGTGCAATCGGGGGTTGCGTGGCTGACCACGCAGCCCGGGCTTCGGGGCTTCTGCGTCAGGGCGCCGGAACCGGAGCTGCGATCGAAGACATCGATGGCTCCTGACACGAACGCGGCCACGTAGACGCCGGCGCCGTCCGGCGAAACCGCCAGTCCTTCGGGATCGCTGAGCGTACGCCCGAGCGAGCAGCCGACCGCCAGCACATAGATCACGCAGGCCGATGTGCCGCTCAGCTGGGTCAGCTGACCGGTGCTCGCCGCGCGGGCGAAGCTCGTGACGCTGTTGCTGAACGCCGAGGTCACGTACACGTTGTTGTCGCCCGGACTGACGGCGACCGCGTTCGGTCCGTCGAGCTGAACGCCGGTCGCGCAGCCGGCGAGCGGAGTGTTGACGATGCATCCGGCGCCGCCGGTGGCCTGGGTCAGCGCGCCGGTGGACGGAGTGCGAGCGAGAACGTCAAGCGCATTGCTGAGCGCGGCGGCGACATAGACGTCGTGGCCGTCGGCGCTGACGGCCACACCCTCCGGGGCGGCGAGCGCACGGCCGGTCGCGCAGCCGTCAGCCGATCCGGCGGCGATGCACCCGCCGGTGCCGCCGGGCTGGGTCAGCGCTCCGCTGGACGTATTCCGGGTGAACACCGCGACTGCGTTGCCGGTGAACGCACCGACGTACACGTTCGTGCCATCCCGGCTCAGACCGACGACGTCCGGGCCGCCGAGCGCGCGGCCGGTGGTACAGCCGGGCAGCGCCGCGTTCGTGATGCACCCGCGGCCCGGCGCGAGCTGCGTGAGCGCGCCGGTGGATCGGTTGCGGTGGAAGACGACCACCGCGTTACTGCCGAAGGCCGTGGCGTAGACGTTCTTCCCGTCTGCGCTGACGGCGACCGAGTTCGGCCCTCTCAACCCGATCGCCGTCGCGCAGCCGCCGGAGCCCCCGGCAGCGATGCATCCCGCCGCACCGGGACGCTGCTTCAGCTTGCCGGTCCCTGCATCGCGGCTCAATATCGCGATCGCGTTGCTCCGCGACGAGGCGACATAGACGTTCCGGCCATCGCCGCTCATCGCGATCGCGTCGGAGCCGAGGAACGGCGCCGGCCCCTGGAGCGCCCGCACCAGCGCGCAGTCGCGACGGTGGGTGGAACGATCGGCCAGACACCCGCTCGAGCCGGGCAACTGGATCAGCGTCCCGCGCGGTATGACCGGCGGCCGGCTCCGCTGCGGAGTGGGGGCACCGAGCACAGCGGCGGGCGCGACGAGCGCGGAGAGGAGGATCAGCGCTCGAAGCGCCCGCACGGTACGTATAGGAAGATGGGTTGGGCGCATATTTGGGAGGGCGCTTCAACCGGGCGCCACGACGCTAGCCGGAAAAGCGGCGCGTGGATATCCCCGAAACGGGGGACCTCTGCAGCCTCCTCTGAACCGGTCCGCCGGCCGTTACAGACTCGAGATGCCGCTCAGGGCCGCGACCATGGCCACGGCCACAAGGGCCAGCCCGGCGAGCGCGATCGCCCAGCGCATCGCGTCCGAGCCGCCGGCCTGGGCGAGCTCCGGCGTCGCGGCGGCGGGAGCGTCCGGGGGCGGCAACGTGCTGTGCGCGTTGGGGAACGCCGCCTCGCCGGTGGCGACGACCGACCAGGGGCTCGCTCGCCGCAACCCGCCCGCGGCCACCAGCGCCGCCTGCCCGAGGTCTCCGGCCGACGGATAGCGCTCGGCGGGATCCTTGGCCATCGCCCGGCCCACCACGTCGTCGAACTCGAGCGGGAGGCCGGGACGCAGCGCCACGGGCGAGGGCGGCGCGGCATCGACATGAGCCAGTGGTCCGCCGCCCTCGGCCGCGAACGGCGGCTCCCCGGTGAGGGCCTCGAACAGCAGGCATCCGAGCGCATAGACGTCCGCGCGGGCATCGACGCGCTCGTTCAGGATCTGCTCGGGGGCCACGTACCCGGCCCGCGCGACGACGGTTCCGTGTCGCGTGATCCCGGCACCCGCGTCAGCCCGCTTGGCCAGCCCGAAATCGCTGAGGTACACGTGGTCGTCGCGCGCGAGCAGGACATTGGACGGCTTGATGTCCCGGTGCAGCATTCCGCGGGCGTGCGCGGCGTCGAGCGCAGCGCCGACCTGGCGCGCGATGCGCGCGGCTCGCAGGGGCTCGATCGCCCCGTCAGCATCGATCACCGCGCGCAGGTCCGTGCCCTCGACCAGGCGCATCATGATGTACAGCACGCCATCCTCGTCGCCGGCATCGAAGATCGGGATCACGTTGGGGTGATCGATCGCCGCCGTGATCTGCGACTCCCGGCGGAAGCGCTCGCGGAACCGTTCATCCTGGGAGTGCTCGGCCAGGATCAGCTTGAGCGCCACCGGCCGCTGCAGCGCGAGCTCGTCGGCCCGGTAGACCACACCCATGGCGCCGTGGCCGATGACCTCCTCGACGCGGCAACCAGCGAACACCGCGCCCAGCGGGAGGACCGGGGTCAGTCCGAGCTCGCCCGACGCCGGCGCCGCCGGGGCACGTGGCCGTGCTGCGGGGGCCGGGGGTGCCGGGGCCCGGGCGGGAGCCGGGGCCGGGGGTGCCGGGGCCCGGGCGGGAGGCGGAGCCGGCCCGACCTCGGTCACCTGGAGCGTCGTCGCGCCAAGCTGAACCGCGTCCCCGGGCTCGAGCACCCGGCGGCCGTCCAGGCGCTCGTCGTTCACGAACGTCCCGTTCGCCGACCCGAGGTCCTCGATCGTCAGCCGCCCGGCTGCGTCACGAGCAACTCGAGCGTGACGGCGCGAGAGCTTGAGATCGTCGCCCAGCCTCCCTTCGCCACTCGCCTCGCGCCCGATCACGAGCTCGCCCCCTGGGCTGAGCCGGCGCCCGAGTGCCGGACCCACGGTGGCCACCAGCACGAGCTCGGCGCCGGCCGGGGAGCTCGAGAGCTCGGTCGCCGGCGCCGGCGCCGGGGCTGGTATCTCCGGCACGACGCCGGAGGCGGCGGTCACCTGCAGGACGGTCTTGCCCACCCGGATGACGTCGCCGGCCTCGAGTGTCACCGGAGCGTCGATCCGCTCACCGTTGACGAACGTCCCGTTCGCCGACCCGAGGTCCTCGATCGTCAACCGTCCGTCGCTCCCGCGGGAGACATAGGCATGACGACGCGAGATCTCGGCGTCGTCGCCCAGCCGTCCGTCATCGTCGGGCGCCAGGCGGCCGATCAGCAGGTCGACGTCGACGCTCAGACGCGCCTCGCGTGCCTTGCCCTCGGTCACCCGCAACTGCTCGCCGGCCATCGGATGGCAAGCCTACGCCTCGACCACGCTCGACACCACTGTGCTCCCCCTAGATAATGGCCGCGTGTCCGCGCAGACTCCCGCCGACGCGCAACTCGTCTCCGACCTGCAGGCTCGCGTCGAGGCCGAACGCGCGGGCCGGCCGTTCCTGATCTACCGCGATGGTGACGGCCGGCAGCAGCTGTTCGCGTTCGCCCCCGGCGCGGAGCGGGCCGACGTCGGACGCCAGTCGTCGTCGGACCTCGTACTCGACTGGGACGATCAGGTCTCCCGCGTGCACGCCCGGTTCGAGCGCGCGCCGGACGGGTGGGTGCTCGTCGATGACTATCCGTCGCGCAACGGCACGTTCATCAACGAGCAGCGCCTGAGCGGCAGGCAGCGGCTCACCGACGGCGACACGCTGCGCTTCGGGACCACCACGGTCACCTTCCGCTCCCCCGAGGCGGAAGCGCCGGGGTCGGCGGACCTCCCCGCTGCTGCTGTCGACGTCGTCCTCTCGAGCAACCAGCGTCGCGTCCTGGTGGCGCTGTGTCGTCCGTACAAGGGCCGGAGCGGATTCGCCAGCCCGGCCACCGATCAGCAGATCGCCGACGAGCTCGTCGTGTCGGTCGGCGCGGTGAGGACCCATCTCCGCGTGCTGTACGCGAAGTTCGGCATCGAAGGCGTGCCCGGCGACGCGACGCGGGTCCGCCTCGTCGAACGGGCCTTCTCCGCCGGTCTGATCTCCGAGCGCGACCTCTAGCCCAAGGTGCTCGCTCCTGGCTCCACCTTCGCCGGATACGAGATCGAGAGCGTCGTCGGCGCCGGCGGTATCGGGATCCTGTATCGCGCCCGCCAGCTTCGGCTCGACCGGGCCGTCGCGCTCAAGTTGGTCGAGCCTGAGGTGGCCAGCGATCCTGTCATTCGCGAGCGCCTGCGCCGCGAGGCCAGGATCGTGGCCGCACTCGACCACCCCAACGTCGTCCCGCTGTACGCGGCGGGTGAGGAGGCCGGGAGCGTCTACACCGCCTCACGATGGGTCGAGGGCACCGAGCTCGGCACGCTGATCCAGGATCACGGCCCGCTGGAGGCCGGTCGGGCGGCACGCATTGCGGCTCAGATCGCCTCGGCGCTCGCGGTGGCCCACGAGAAGGGACTCGTGCACCGCAACGTCAAACCCTCCAACGTGATCCTCACCCCCGAGGATCACGCCTATCTCACCGACTTCGGACTGGCCAAGCGGGCTGAGACGGCCGCCGGGCTGACCGCGGCGGATCAGGTGCTGGGCACGGTCGACTACGTGGCCCCGGAGCAGATCGAGGGCAGCGAGCCGGACGCCCGCGGCGACGTCTACAGCCTTGGCTGCGTGCTGTACGAGATGCTGGCGGGCGGAGCCCCGTTCGCAGACCAGAAGGGCGGTATGGCCAAGATGTGGGCCCAGCTCAACGCCGAGCCGGCCTCGGTGCGCGAGCGACGAAGCGACGTGCCCGCCGCGCTCGATGAGGTGACGCGGCGCGCGATGGCCAAGGCGCCGGCCGACCGTCCCACCGCCGCGGAGTTGCGAACGGCCGTACTCGCGGCCGTCGGCGAGTCACCCTGAGCAGTTGACGTCGAGCAGGTTCGTTGTGAGCATGATCCGGCCCAGCGCGACCCAGGCGGCGCCGTAGTAGGTCGGTGACCGCCGGTCCTGTGCCGCGGCCGCGTCGAGCAGACCGTCTCGAGCCGCCGGTGCTCCGGCCGCGTCCGCCGCCCCGGCCGCGGCCACGAGCACGACGGGATGCAGTGTGTGGCCGATCGGCTGTCCGGCCAGGCTGTGCTCGACCGGAAGCTTGGTCGGGTCCTGCGCTTCGAAGACAGGCCAGGCCCGGGCGGCGATCTGGCGCCCGGCCGGGTTCGGATCCTCGGCCATGCGGACGAGCGTGCGGACGGCGTCGAAGCCGAACTGCGGCGGCGTCTGCGCGTTGCTCGGCGAGCCGATCGGGACCACCTTGTCGCCCTCGATCCGCGCCCAGTCCGGCGGCAACCGCCCGGCGGTCGGCATCAGTGTGCTCGTGATCGCGCGCGAGCTCGCCGCCACGCTGTCCCATCCGCGGTCGCCGGACGCTGCCCGCAGGGCCGCGAACGTGGCCGGCGCGAAATAGCTGGGATCGACCGTGAGCAGGGGCGTGATCGCCCAGGGACCGGCCGTCAGCACAGGGGCACCCCGGAAGGAGCCCCCGACCTCCCCCGCCATGATCGCCTTCCCCAGCGCAAGCGCCTCCTGGCGCAGCGCCGGGCGCTGGAAGCGGCACGAGGCGACGAGCAGCGCGCGGCTGGCGTCGAGGTCGGCGTCCGAGGCCGCCTGGGGATCCTGCACGTGACCGTGGGCCCAGAGAAACGAGATCAGCCCATCGGGGCGCCGGAGGTTGTTCTTCGTCCACGACCAGATGACGTCAAAGCGGCGTGAGTCGCCGATCGCGGCCGCCAGCAGCATGCCGTAGGCCTGGCCCTCGCCGACGGTGTCGCCGCCCTGATCGAGCCGGGTGACGCGCCCGTCCGGAGTGACGTAGCGATCGAGGAACACACGCGCCGCGGCCACGGCCTGGTCCTGGGGCTGGGCCTGGACCTGGACCTGCGCGGTCGTGCTCTGGGTCGAGCTCGATCCGCCGCACCCGGCGAGAAGGAACAGCGCCGCCCCTCCGAGCGCCACAGCCAGGACGATCACCACGACATCGCGCACGGGCCGGCTCAAGCCGCCACCTCCGCCGGCTCGAACACTCCGGAGGCTGGAGCGGGCGGTTTCTGGAGCGCCGCCCAGCATCCGGTCATCAGGATCGAGACGTGGACCATGGCGAAGGAGACGTTGTTGATCGTGGCGGCGTCCGGATTGCGGACGAGGCCGTAGATGCTGGCCGCGACGAGGATCCCGACGGCCACCAGCGCGGGCATCACCGCGGCCGGTTGGCGGGCGTCGGCGCCCTTCTTCGGCGTCACGACGAATGAGCCCTTCTTGCGCAGCACCGTGTAGATCGTCGAGAGCACGTGAATCCAGAAGTTGGCCGCCGAGAGCGCGAACGCGGCGAACGTGTAGGTGCCCGCGCCGGCCACGGCGGCCATCGTCAGCGCCACGGCGTAGTAGGGGACGAAGTGCAACAGGAATATCGGCGCGTTGATGCCGCCGATGGGCTGGCCGCCGCCGAGCAGACGGATCACAGGGAAGCACATGTAGATGAGGACGGTCCAGCCGGACAGGAAGTACAGGCCGGAGAGCAGATACTGGGCCTTCAGCCCCAGGGGCAGCCGGGCGCGCAGTGCGCGCGGGATACCCGAGAGACAGCCCCGGGCCCAGCGCTGCTGCTGGGACACGTAGGCGGCGGTGTCCTCGGGTCCGAGGCCTCGGGCCAGCACCTCCGGCAGGTAGGCCGAGCTCCAGCCCCGCTCGTGGAGGTGGATCGAGAGCTCGAAGTCCTCGGTCAGCGAGTTGGTCGGGAACCCGCCCACGCTCGCGAACGCCTCGCGCCGGAACAGCACGTTGGTGCCGCAGCAGAAGACCGCATCGAGCCCATCCTTGCCGCGACAGATCGCCCCGAAGAACAGGGCCTGCTGGGCCCATGACGCCGCGGCGATCCGATTGTGCTCGGTGTTGGCGTAGTACTGCGGCGTCTGCACGAAGGCGATCTTGGGATCGTCCATCCACCCCAGGGTCGCCTCGAGGAAGTCGGGGTCCGCCACGTGGTCGGAGTCGAAGACGGCGATGAATTCGGCGTCCGTCTTGGTCAGGGCGTGGTTGATGTTGCCCGCCTTGGCGCCGGTGTGCTCGGGCCGACGGATGTAGCCCACGCCGTAGCGAGCGGCGAGGTCGCGCATGGCGTCGTCGTTGCCGTCATCGAGCACATGCACCCGGACCTCCGCGCCCCGCAAGCCGACGGCAGCGGCCACCGTCAGGTCGACGATGTCCACCGGCTCTTTGTAGACGGGAATGAAGATGTCGACGGACACCCGCCGGCTTGGTGCCTTCCGCTCCCTGACCCGCTCGTGAGACACGGTCCACCAGAAGCCGAGCGCCTGCATCAGGTTGAACAGCTCGGCGGCGATCAGGATGCCGTACAGATACGGCGTGCCGATCCGGTCTGGGTTCAGCAGCCAGCCGAAGTACCAGATCGCGCAGGGCACCCCGAGCAGGATCAGCACCCGCACGCGCCGCCGCACGCTCCACGTCGGCACCGGCTGCCACGTCACGCGGCGAAGACGGACGTCCCAGGGCCGACTGCTCATTGAAACTCCCAGACGGTGGTTTGCGGGGTGGTGAAGCGGTGCACGAGCGTGCGGAAGAACCTGAGCTGGCCGACCGCCTTGTTCGTCTCGTTGAAGAACGCCTTGTTGTCCTGGAAGGAGGCGAGGACGAACACCGGGCTCCCCTCCCTCTGGGCTGACACACGAGCCGAGAGGGGCTGGCTGCGCAGCTCGGGGGCGTAATACTCGAGCACGTAGCGCATGTCGGCCGGCTCGTACAGGACGAGGCTGTTCGGGCCGCCGTTGGCCTTGATGTCCTGGATCGCGCCGCGGAAGTCGAACAGCCGGGGATTGGCATGGTTGAGCTGCTGGTCGGCCAGCCCGACGAGCATGGTGGCGACGATGGCGCCGGCGACCAGCAACCTTGCCCGCGGCTGGCGGATCCAGCCGCTGATGAGACGGGCGATCAGGAGCAGCACCAGCGGCACCAGGATGAGGAAGTTGCGCACCTCGAACAGCGAGCGGTCGAAGGCGGATACGGCGATCAGCAGCACGACGAGGACGATGGCGGCGACCGCGAGGCCCATCGTCTGGCGCGACCCACCGCGGCCGAGCAGAACCAGCGAGCCGAGCAGGAACAACGGCCACATCGCCGCGAGGAGGACGGTCGTGGCATCCGGCTGGTAGCCCCACAGTGACCAGGCCATGTTCGCCAGCACGGAGTAGAAGGACAGATAATCGTAGGTGCCGCTCGGCGAGCCGGCCGCGCCCGACGTGACCTGGTACTGGTGGTGGACGAACACGAGCAGGGGCACGAGCTGCATCACGAGCACCGCGGCCGAGTAGGCAAATCCCAGGGCTAGTGCCTTGACCGGCTGGCCGTTGCGCCTGCGGTGAACGAGGACGGCGACGAACACGAGTTGCTGCACGACGATCAGAAGCAGCCCGAAGTAGTGCGACCACAGCAGCGCGGCCGTGGCGAGGATGTACGCCGCCCAGTTGAGCATCGTGCTGCTGCGGATCACTCGCAACTGCGTCAACAGGGCAAGCAGGCCAAAGAGAGCCACGAACTCGTACATCCGCACCTCTTGCGCGTACCAGACGAGCAGCGGCGAGACGGCGGCGAATGCAGCAGCGATCAGCCCGGTACGGCGGTCATACAGCTCCCGTCCGAGCTCGTAGAGCACCGGGATCACAAGCGTGCCCGCGATCAGCGATGGGAGCCGGACGGCGAACTCGCCGTGGCCGAACGCGCGAATGGTCAGCCACAGCACGAGGTGGTACAGGGGCGGCTGGCGGTCGCCGTTGTAGAGGTTCTCGAACAGGCCGTGCAACGACAGGCGCGCCTGATGGATGCTGATCGCCTCGTCCAGCCAGATTCCCCGCGGCACGGCGAGGCGCAGCACCAGTCCGGCCAGGATCAGCCCGGCCAGGACCAGCAACGCCGTCCGGCGGCTCGTGTCCGGCTCACCGCGCTGCGGCAGGCGTCCGCGAGGACCGAAGAGCTCAGCCTCGTGCACGCCGCCGAGACGCCGAAAAGCGTTCGCGAGTGGCTTCCCCTGCGGCGGCTTGACCGTATGCACGGACCCCAGTACCTATCGACGCGCCTGACTGCGTCGGCGCACTCTAACCCAGGTCCGGCGATCCAGGGCGCTGAGATGGCTCACAGGCTGCTGGCGGGTCGGTCGAGCTCGGGCTCCCGGGCGAGCGCGTGCAGCTCGATCCGGCGTTCGGCGGTGATGATGTGCACGACCGCGTTGATCAGAGCCAGATGCGTGAATGCCTGCGGGAAGTTGCCCAGGTGACGGCCGGTGATCGGGTCGATCTGCTCCGCGTACAGCGCCAGCGGGCTTGCATAGGAGAGCAGCTTCTCGCACAGTCCCCGGGCACGCGCGAGCTCGCCGATCTCCGCCAGCGCCGAGACCAGCCAGAACGAGCAGATCGTGAACGTGCCCTCCTCACCGGAGAAGCCGTCGTCGGTCTCGTGGACCCGATAGCGGAGGACGAGGCCTTCCTCGGTCAGCTCCGCGGCGATGGCCAGCACGGTGTCGCGGATGCGGGGGTCATCGGGCGGGAGGAAGCGCACCAGCGGCATCAGCAGCACCGATGCGTCCAACGCCTCCGTCTCGTAGTGCTGTACGAACACCCCCCGCTGGTCCAGTCCATTCGCGCAGATGTCGGCGTGGATCTCCGCGGCGGCGGTCTCCCAGCGCTCCGCCGTCGCGTCGTCGGCCCGCAGCCGGGCGAGTCGCCCGCCCCGGTCGACGGCGACCCAGCACATCAGCTTCGATGAGGTGAAGTGCCGGGGCTCGCCGCGGACCTCCCAGATCCCGCAGTCGGGGTCGCGCCAATGCGCGAGCGCCGACTCGACCTGGCGCTTGACGATCGGCCACAGCCGGTCCGGCAACTGATCGCGAGAGCGAATGTGCAGGTAGATCGAGTCGAGCACGGCACCCCAGACGTCGTGCTGCTGCTGGTCGTAGGCGCCGTTTCCGATCCGCACGGGGCGCGCGTGGTCGTAGCCGGAGAGGTGCCCGAGCTCCTGCTCCTGCAGCTTGCTCTCGCCACCGATCCCGTACATGACCTGGAGGTGGCCCTCCTCCGCCTCGACCACGTCGGCCACGAAATAGAAGAAGTCATTGGCCTCCTCGTCGAAGCCGAGCGTGTAGAGCGCCCACAGCATGAACGTGGAGTCCCGGATCCAGCTGTAGCGATAGTCCCAGTTGCGATCGCCGCCCGGCGTCTCCGGCAGCGACGTCGTGGCCGCGGCGATCATCGCCCCCGACGGCGTGTAGGTGAGGCCCTTGAGCGTCAGCGCGCTGCGCTGCAGATGCGAGCGCCACGGATGGTCGGGGAACGTCCCGTGCTTCAGCCACTCCTGCCAGAAGCGCCCCGTGCGCGCCAGCCAGGCTTCGGCATCCTCGTAGCTGCTCGGCATCGAGTGCTGCGACCAGCCGAGGGCGACGAAGGCGACCTCGTTCTCGTGCAGCATCGTCCGGGCCCGCGCGCGCGGGCCCTCGAACCCCAGCCGCAGGTCGGTCACGAGCCGCAACTCGGTGTCGATGCCCTCGGAGCGCGCCAGCGCCTCGTTGTAGCCCGAGCCGGCATAGGACCAGTCGGCCGCGAGCCCGCCGTAGTCGAAGGCCGGCTCACATTCGAGCTTGATCTCGACCGATCCCTGCACGCATTTGATCAGTCGCAGCATCACGTGGTCGGCCTCGTGGTCGGTGGGTGAGCGCGTGTGCGTGTGAGATCTCTCGCTCTCGTGGTGCCAGGGACCGATGCTCAGGGCATCGCGCACGATCACCCAACCCATGCGCGTCTCCCAGCTCGTCTCCAGCACCATCGTGCCTGGGATGTACCGCCGGGCCGCCGGCACGCTCACGTCGGCCGGCGAGACACGGAAGCCGCCCGCATCGCGGTCCAGGATCGCGCCGAACACGCTCGGCGAGTCCATGCGGGGGAGGCACAGCCATTCGACGTTGCCGTTGGGGGCGACCAGCGCGGTCGTCTGACAGTCGGAGAGGAACCCGTAGTCGCCGATCGGGGGGAATGCGCTGACGCGGTTCCCGTGGTCAAGAGCCCCCTTCATCCCAGGCGGGCGATTCTGGTCCGGTTCAGGCGACGTGTCAAGGTATCCTCGCCGGATCGCTGGGGCGCAAAGGCTGGAACGTGGAACCTTCGGTACATCTCACCTCGATCGACGTGATCGCCTCGGCGCTCGAGCCGCTGACGCCCGCGGTCAGCCGCCTGAGCTCGCCGGACGGAGCGCTCACCTTGATGCTCAGCGACGTCGCCGATGCCGACAGTGTCGCGGCACGACTGGGCCCCGAGCGCTGGGAGCGGCTGCTCGCCGACCATCACCTGCTAGTCGAGCGGCTGCTGGCTGCGCACGACGGCCAGGTGGTCAAATTCGAGCATGACGGCTTTCTGGCCTCGTTCAACAGCGCTCACGGTGGCCTCCATGCCGCTGTGGAGCTGCAGCGCACGTTCGCCGGCGGCGAAGGTGACGACGAGGCCCAGGCGATTGCACTTCGGATCGGGCTGCACTCCGGCTACGTGATCGGCGCCAACACGGATGAGATTCTTGGTCGCAACGTGGTGTTGGCGGCACGGATCGCCACCTCCGCCGGGGCCGGGGAGATCCTTGTCTCCTCGACGCTCAAGGCGTACACGGAAACTGACCCGGGCTTCCAATTCGAGCCCCGGGGGGAGCAACACTTCAAAGGACTGCTCGGCGAACATGCCGTCTACCACGTCCCGTGGCGATAGTTCCCTGGCGATAGAGCCACGCGTGTGCGATTCTTCTCACACTCGACGCGGGACGGTTCCTGAGAGGATCCACACATGGCGGTGAGAGGTGATCAGCTGCAGAGCGGCTCTGTAGTCGGGGGATACCGGATCGACGAGCTGATCGGGCGCGGCGGGATGGGGCTGGTCTATCGCGCCACCAACGTCGCCTTGAACCGGATCTACGCGCTCAAGGTCCTGGCCCCCGGCCTGGCCGAGGACGAGCAGTTCCGGCAGCGGTTCCGGCGCGAGATGCGGATCGCCGCCTCGCTGCATCACCCCAATATCGTCGGGATCCACTACGCGGGCGAGCACGAGGGGATGCTGTTCTTCGTGATGGACTACGTGATCGGCACCGACCTGCGCGCGGTCCTGATCAAGCAGGGCGCGCTCGAGCCGTCCCGGGCGGTTGACCTGCTCGAGCAGTGCGCATCCGCGCTCGATGCCGCACACCGCGGCGGACTGGTCCACCGAGACGTCAAGCCGGCGAACATCCTCATCACCGTCAGGGAGGGCCAGGAGCACGCGTATCTGACCGACTTCGGCCTGGCCAAGAAGCACGACGGCGCCTCGGCTCTGACCGCGAAGGGGTTGATGGTCGGAACCGTCGACTACATGGCGCCCGAGCAGATCACCGGCTCGCGCACCGACGCGCGGACCGACATCTACGCGCTCGGCTGCGTCTTCTACCAGATGCTCACCGGCAAGGTGCCCTATGAGCGCGAGAACTCTGTGGCGACTCTGTTCGCCCACGTGCACGATCCTCCCCCTGCGCTCGCGGGCGAGATCACCGACACCTACCCCGCCTTCGTGCCCGTGCTCGAGAAGGCGATGGCCAAGGAGTCGAGCGATCGCTACCTGTCGGCGGGAGACTTCGCCTCCGACGCCGCTGCGGCGCTGAGCGGATTGCGCCGCACGGGGCCACCGACGATCGTCGGGACCGGGGAGGCGACGCCGCTTCCCGGGCCCGCAGAGCCGACCGCGCTCGATCAACCGGAGCCCGTCGCCCAGGAGACGGACATCAGCCGGCCGCCGCCGGCGGACGTCGCCGGTGCGGCGGCCGCGGTGGGCGCGACCTTCGTGCCGCGGGCCGAGGCCCCGACGCCACCGCCGACCGAGACGCCGGCCGACCGGCCGGCCGAGGCGCCGGCCGCGCCGCCGACCGAGCTGGCGGCCGCGCCGCCGACCGAGCTGGCCGCCGCGGCATCGACGCCGGCACCGCCGGCCACACCGCCGGCCGAGCCCCCGGCTCCGCCGCCCACCGTGCCGCCGGTCGCATTGACCCCGCCGCCGGCCGACCCGCCAACCCCGCCGCCCGCGGCGGGAGGCGAGCGCAAGCGTTCCCGCGCGCCGATCTTCGCGGCTCTGGCCCTGATCGTGGCCGCGGTCGTCGTCGTGATCGTCGTGAGCTCGGGCGGCGGTTCCTCGACACCGCCGGGAACGCCGTTCGCAGCCGCCGCGCAGCCGGTGCCGACCAACCACGTGACCGGCAGCGGCACCGCGACCGTCCGGCTGAGCGGGAACGTCGTCACGGTCGGCCTCGATACGAACGGACTGCTCACCGGCGCACCGCACGCGATGCACATCCACGCCGGCGGCCAGGGCGTGTGCCCGCCCGCCTCGGCGGCGCACCTGCACAACGGGCACCTATCGATCAGCACGACCGACGGGATCAAGTTCTACGGGCCACCACAGGTCGCGCTGACCTCGCATGGCGACACGAGCCCGAAGAGCATCGTCGACTTCACCCGCTACCCGACGACGGGGAGCATCCGCTACACGCGGCAGTTCACGGTTCCGCCAGGCGTCGCGGCAGCGATCCGGTCCGGCAACGCGGTCATCGTCGTGCACGGCATCGACTACAACGGCAACGGCACCTACGACGATGTCCTCGATCGCAGCGAACTGAACAGCAGCCTGCCCGGGGAGGCCACTGCACCGGCGCTCTGCGGCTCGTTGGTCGCGAGCAAGAATGCCCAAGCGCCGGGAGCGGGCGGGGCCGCAGGCACGACCTACGCCGTCGCGCTGCACCGGTTCGTCGCGCAGGCGGCCACGGGCGAGAGCGCGTTCGTGCTGCTCTGCCACGCCCTCGGGATCAACCCGGCCACGCTCGAGGACCCACGGGCGACGGCGGCGACGACGACCTGATCGGCCCCGCGGCGAGCCCTCCGCGGGCGACGAGCTACGGCGAGACGTCGATCGTCGCCTTCATCCACGGATGCAGCGTGCAGACGTAGTGGATCGTCCCCGGCTCGGTGAGCCGGATCGAGAACGTGTCGCCGAGCTTGACCAGGGTGCCGGAGGACGCGAACTTCGGCCCGCTCACGTAGGTGACGTTATGTGGCGCCTGGTCCTCCTGCGTCCACGTGACCTGTTGCCCGACCACGGCGTGGATCGCCGGCGGGTTGAAGAAGAGGCTCTTCAGCACGACCTGCACCGTGCCGCCGGCAGCCGGGTTCGAGGAGCCGGTCTGGGCCGCGGCGGACGATCCCAGGTCCGAGCCCGAGCCGCACCCCGCGGTCAGCAGTGCGGTGAGGACCAACGCGGTGAGCGGAGCGCGGGCGCGGTTCGGCATGACGCGTCGACGACCGGCCCTGACCGAGCCGCGGTCAGCTCCCTGCGTCCACGATCGCGATGCCCGCAGACCGGGCGAGCGCGCGGGCGAAGTCCACACTGGTGCGGGGTCGCTCGGAGGGCTCCTTGCGCAGGGCGCCGTTCAGCGCCTGCACGAACCCGGGCGCGACGTCGGCTCGCTCCGCGGAGGGGTCGGGCGGCTCGTCCTGCAGGTGCGCCCACAGCACCCGCATTCCCTCGTGATGAGCGAACGGCGGGCGTCCGTACAGGCATTCGAACACGACGCAGGCGAGCGAGTATGTGTCCGCCGCCCCAGTGACCGACTCGCCGCGGATCTGCTCCGGCGGCATGTAGTCCAGTGATCCGAGCGCCTGCCCGGGTCGCGTCAGCGCGCTGCCCTGGCTGTCCTTGACGAGTCCGAAATCCGTGATGTACGCCTTCCCCGTGAGATCGAGCAGGATATTGCCGGGCTTGACGTCGCGATGCACCATTCCGGCCTCCCACAACGCCTGCAGTCCGTCGGCGACCTCGGTGCAGATCCGCACGGTCGTGGCCACCTCGAGGCGGCCGTCCAGCTCCAGCTTCTGCTCGAGCGTCGTACCCTCGATGAACTGGGCCACGAGGTAGGGAAGCCCCTCGTGCTCGCCCGTGTCGCGCACCGGGACCACGTGGGGGTTGCGCACGGTCTGGGCGATCCGCGCCTCGCGCCGGAAGCGGCGGCGGAACGTCTCGTCGCGGGCGAAGTCCCGCTTGACCAGCTTCAGCGCGACCAGGCTGCCGTCGCCGGCGATCCCCCGGTACACCTGCCCCATACCGCCGACGCCGATGAGCGCCTCGATCCGGTACTCGCCGATCCGGGTCCCGACACGATCGTCGGCCGCGGGGTGCTGCGGCGCCTGACTCATTGCCCGGAGCGGGCGCCGGCGCGCGCGGAGTAGTGCGTGTGCAGCCATCGCCCGTAGCCCGAGTACGGGGTTCCCTTGTAGTTCTTGATCAGCGCACCGCAGTTGTGCCACGTGTCCCAGGTCCAAGCCTCGTACCCGACGCCGTGGTGGTCGGCCCAGTTGACGAACGTCGCGATGTAGCGAGAGCCGCAGTCGGACGCGTCATACGTCTCGCCCGTCTCCCCGAAGACCAGTGGCACGACCTTGGCGATCGGCGCCATGCTGGAGTCGAAGCATGCGGGGGTGTCGCAGGTGTTCTTCCCGTACACGTGTGCTTCGGCGACGAGCTGCCGTGCAGGGTCGTTGGGACGCGAGTCCAGCCACGTCGAGCCTCCGTACAGCGACCCGTCGGGCAGCTGCCCGCACGCGTTGGCGTAATGGATGCAGGGGATCGCGATCACGCCGGTGTACCCGGCGCCCCGCATCTGGTTGACCGCCTCCTGCATGGACGCGGTCTGGTACGGAGTCTTCTGCGGCCCGTATGTCGCCTCATCGCTGCACCCGGTCTGCATGAAGCAGGCCCATCCGACGGTGGTCTCACCCCACGGGGCCAGGATCACGTCGTGGTCGTGCTTGAACGTGGCGGCCATCGAGGCCCACATCGCCGGCGCATGGCTCACGTCGGGCGCCATCGGCTGGTGGGTGGCGCGATTGCTCCCCGGCGCGGCCCACATCAACGACAGCTCGGCATACATCCCGTACCGGTGAAGCAGCCCGACGTAGGCGACGATCGCCTTGCGGTAGTTCGCTCCCGAGTGGGCGCGGTTGAGCCCGTTGATCCCGAGCCAGCAATCCTCGTTGAGCGGGACGCGCACGATGTTCGCCCGCCAGGAGGAGATGGCCTGCACTGCCGCGGCGTTACTGGGACCGTCAAACGTCCCCCAGCCCTGCACGCAGGCGTACTCGGTTCCCGAGCGGTTGACTCCGCGAAGCTGAATCTGCGCGCCGTGCCCGTCAACCAGTCGGTTGCCCGACACTCGGATCCCGTTCGGCGTGAGGTTGCGGCCGTGGACGACCTTGGCGTCCAGGACCGACGCCGACACAATCGTCCGCGGCGCGAGCGCGAACGCGAACGCGATCCCCGATAGGACGCCGATCGCGCCCAGCAGCATCCGCCTCATCGCGAAAGCATCGCATGACGCGGTTGGCGGCGGGGCGGCCCGGCCCGGCGAGAGCTCCGGCCGAGGCCGAGAACGAGGCCGAAGCCGGCGGCGGCGGCGGCGGCGAAGCGCCGGGACGACGCCTCAGGTGCGGCGGGACAATTCATCGCCGAGCGACGCCGGGTCGGTGGTAGGGTCGCGTCGTTGGCCTCAAAATGGATTCGGCCGGGGGTGCGTGTGATTCGGTTCAAGAGATTCTGTGTCGTGACGATGTCGGCGCCTGTCGTCGCGCTGTGCCTCGTGGCTTGTGGCAGCAGCAGCAGCAGTAGCAGCAGTTCCTCGAGCGGCACGACGTCCGCCGGCGCATCCGCCGGCGCTCCCGCCGCCGAAAGCGCACATGTCGAGACGCCCGCGCGGCCCAACCAGAGTCACGGCGTTCCGTCGGTGGAGGTTGCGCACAACCTGGCGCCGTCGGCGTTGAGCACGCCGGCCACCGCACCCAGGGGCGGCGGTTCCGCCTCGAGGGTCGCCGGCCTCAGCAACGCGCAGCTCGGCTCGGCCGGCACGGCGAGCACGGCGAACCTGGCCGTGATCACCAGCAACGGCGCCTGGATCAAACCGGTCTCAGGAGGTGCCTGGCAGCAGGTCGCCGCGGCCGCCGACACGCCTCAGGACATATCGGCGGGCGGCGGCTACTTGGGCGTCATCACCAGCAGCGGCGCCTGGATCAAACCGCTCACAGGTGGCGCGTGGCAAAGCGTCGCGAGCGCGAGCGACACGCCCCACGACGTGACGGTCGGCGGCGGTTACGTCGGCGTGCTCACGAGCACCGGTGCCTGGATCAGACCGATCGCCGGCGGCGCCTGGCAGCAGGTCGCCCCGACGAGCGATGCGCCTCAGGAGTTGTCGGTCGGCAGCGGCTACGTGGGCGTGATCACCAGCAGCGGGACGTGGATCAGACCGATCGCCGGCGGCGCCTGGCAAGGGATCACGGCCGCGAGTGATAAGCCACAGGACGTCTCGCTCGGCGGCAACCACGTCGGCGTGATCACCAGCACCGGGACGTGGATCAAGCCGATCGCCGGCGGCGCCTGGCAAGGGATCACGGCCGCGAGTGACAAGCCTCATGACGTCTCGCTCGGTGGCAACCAGGTCGGCGTGATCACCAGCACCGGCGCGTGGCTCAGGCCTGTCGCCGGCGGCACCTGGCAGGGGGAGGTGGCGAAGGACCAGTCGAAGGACTTCGCCGTCAGCGATTGAGCTCGCGCGCGGGGGTGAGGACCTCGCCCTCAGCCGGTGGCGGTGGGCGTCAAGACGATGACCGGGATGACGCGCCCGGCCTTCTTAGCGTAGTCGGCGAACTGCGGCGCGCGCTCGGCCTGCGAGCGGAACAGGCGCTCCCGCTCCTCGCCGGTCGCCTCGCCGGCGACGACGTCGATCGTGTCAGTCCCGACTTCGATCCGGGTGTCGGGATGGGCCTTGAGGTTGTGGTACCAGTGGGGGTTCGTCGGCGCTCCGCCCTTGGAGGCAAAGATCACGAAGCGCCCGTCGTCGGCCATGTAGACGAGCGGATTGATGCGGCTCGTGCCGGACTTCGCGCCGGTGTGGTGGAGCAGCAGCAGCGTGCTGCCCTCGAACGGGCCGCCGACGCGGCCTTCGTTGGCGCGGAACTCCTCGATGACCTGGGCGTTGAAGTCTGCGGGCGACGTCGACATTGTGCTCCTCGGTATGCGTGACGGATGGGTCCCGGGGACGCTTCCAGTCTACGAAGATGGCCGGCCCGGCCGATGGCCCTCAGCTCCAGCAGGGTGAGCCTGGAGATAGCCCACCGCGCTCCGCAGCGCCATCGCTCGATTGGTGTACGCTCGCGCGATGGCCGGTGGTGAGGCCCACTCGGTGAAACGTCATCTCGACGTCGACGCCGCTGGCTACGACGTCGAGATCCGGCGGCTGATCCCCCATTACGACGAGTTGATCGCCACCGGCGTCGAGCTGCTCGCCGATCTCGCGCCGGCCGACGGGCACGTCCTCGACCTCGGCGGCGGGACCGGCGCGTTCTCGTCCGCGGTGCTGGACGGCCTGCCCGGTGTGCGGGTCACGGTGCTCGACGTCGACGCGGACATGCTCGACGAGGGGCGCCGGCGGCTGGCCCGCTTCGGCAACCGGGTCGGCTTCCACGCGGGCAGCTTCCTCGACCCGCTGCCCGCCGCCGACGCCGTCGTCGCCTCCCTCGCGCTGCACCACGTTCACGACCTTCGGACCAAGACCGAGCTGTACCGCGCGATTCACGACACGCTCCCGCCCGGCGGCGTCCTGCTCAACCTCGACGCGACGGTGACCGGGGACGCGCGACTGCGCCGGCTCGTGTTCGACCGCATGGCCGCTCGGATGGCGGATCACGGCATCACCGAGTCCGAGGCACACGGCCACTTTGCCGCGTGGGCGGACGAGGACCGCTACTTCCCGCTCGAGGCGGAGCTGGGAGCGCTGCGCGAGGCCGGCTTCGAAGAGGTCGAGTGCTTCTGGCGCCGGGAGCTGTCCGCCATCACGTGCGGGTTGCGCGCGAGCTGAAAGCGGCGGCGGTCAAGTCCAGGGGTGCGTGACAGGGGTCAGCCGGCGGCGTGGGCGGTCCAGCTCACGCCCGTAGCCGAGCAGGTCGTGCCGAACGCGCTCGGCCCACTCCGCGAGAGCCGCCCCGATGCCGAGCTTCCGCTCACGTGGCCGGACACGGACGATTGCGCGCCGGTGTTCAGCGTTCCCGATGCGGAGAAGGCCCCAGCTGCGATCGGCGTGCTCCGGAACACGATCGTGTTCTCGTGCATCTGATGATCGGCGCAGGTCGCCCGCCAGGCGAACCGGATCGCGTCGACCGACGTTGCCGTCACGACGAACGAGATCGGGAGGCCCTGGCTCGTCGCGCCGAGGTAGGCGCGCCCCGCGGCCGCGGTGGTTGTGGCCACCGTGGCCGGCGCCGGAGCAGCCGGCGTACTCCCGGCGCTCGTCGCGGGCTGACTCGACCCGCCGCAACCGGCCGCGAGGGCGGCCCCGATCAGCATCGTTGAGGTCGGCCCCACGAGCCGGCGCGAGAGTTCCCTGGACATTCCCTTCGCCAGCGTAACGGTGGGTCGCGCGTGACCGCAAGCGGCGCGGATCCATAGGTAGGCTGACGTCATGATCGCCATTGCCGGAGGTCACGGGAAGATCGCGCTGGCCCTCACGCGGCGGCTCAGCGCTCGCGGTGAGGGCGTCGTCGGCCTGATCCGCAACCCCGATCACGCCGAGGATGTCCGCGCGGCGGGCGGCGAGCCGGCCCTCTGCGACGTCGAACGCGCCGACGTGCAGGAGATCGCCGAGGCGATCACCGGCGCATCCGCCGTGGTGTTCGCCGCCGGCGCCGGACCCGGGAGCGGGGCGGAGCGCAAATGGACCGTGGACCGTGACGGCGCGGTTAGGCTCCTGCAGGCGGCGGTCACCGTCGACGCGGCGCGCTATCTGATCGTCAGCTCGGTCGGCGCCGAGGCTCCCCCGGCCGGCAAGGACACGTTCAGCGTGTACCTGCGGGCCAAGGCCGAGGCCGACGAGGCGGTGCAGGCCAGCGACCGCGCATGGACGATCGTCAGGCCCGGCCGCCTCACCGACGCTCCCGCTACCGGCCATGTGCGGGTCGACCTCGCGCCCCACCGCGGCGAGGTCCCGCGGGAGGATGTCGCCGCCGTGCTCGACACCCTGCTCCAGGTACCCCGGGCGGCGCGGCGAATCCTCTACGTCAACGGCGGCGAGGACAGCATCGAGTCGGCGCTCGACGCCGTCCTCTGACGGGGCACACGCAGGATGAGCGCATAGCCCTGGCCGCCACCGCCGCACAGCGCCGCAGCGCCGTACTCGACGTCGCGGCGTCGCATTTCGTGTATCAACGTGACCGCCATCCGCGCCCCCGTGGAGCCGAGCGCGTGTCCGAGCGCAACCGAGTTGCCGTTCACGTTGACGATCTCGTCGCTGACTCCGAGCATCCTGGTCGCGTGGATGGCAACCGAGGCAAAGGCCTCATTGATCTCCAGCAGGCCAAGGTCGCCGATGTCCAGATCGGCCTTCCTGAGCGCGGCCTGCAGAGCGATGGCCGGGACCGTGTGGAGGTAGGCGAAGCGCTCGGCGCACATGCCGCAGGCGACGATCTCGGCCAGGGGTGCGATTTCGAGCTCCGCGGCTTTCGCGGCGCTCATCACGGTGAGCGCCGCGGCGCCGTCCGAGAGTTGCGATGCGTTCCCGGCCGTGATCGTGCCGTCGGGGCCGAACGCGGGCGGAAGCTGAGCGAGTGACGCGGCCGTCGTCTGCGCCCGGATGCCTTCGTCGTCAGCGATCACGGCCTGAGCGTCCCGGCCGATCGTGAGCTCGACGCCGACGATCTCATCGGCGGCCCGACCGCTTGCGCGAGCGCCCTGCGCCCGCTGGTGCGAGCGGGCTGCCCACCCATCCTGTTCCTCGCGTGAGATCCCAAGGGCCGCGTTGACCTCGTCCGAGGACTCACCCATGTGCTGTCCGGTGAACGTTGACCAGAGCCCGTCGTGGACCATTACGTCGACGAGCTCCGCGTCGCCGAGACGGTTGCCCCACCGCGCCTTCGGCAGCACATACGGCGCATTCGTCATCGACTCCATGCCGCCGGCGATCGCCGTCTCGATCTCTCCGAGGCGGATCAGCTGGTCCGCGTAGGCGATCGCGGTCAGGCTGGACAGGCACACGTTGTTGAGCGTGATCGCCGGAACGTCAATCGGGATGCCGGCCGCGACGGCGGCCTGCCGGGAGGTGATCTGTCCGGCGCCGGCCTGCAGCACGTGGCCCATCACGACATGGTCGATCACGGTGGGAGAGATGGCAGCGCGGGCCACCGCCCCTCTGATCGCGACGGCCCCGAGGTCGACCGCCGAGCAGGGGCTCAGCGCGGAGCCGAACCTTCCAACCGGCGTCCTCACGGCAGAAACGATGACTGAGCCCGTCATGTATGGCGCATGCCCTCCGACCCAGTGTAGAGTTGGCCCGTAGCGGGAGCGCCACGGTTCGGGGAGGAGGGCGCACGAGGATGGATACAGAGCTGTTGGTCATTGGGGCTGGGCCGTACGCGCTCTCAACCGCCGCGCTCGCGCAAGAGCACGGCATCGACACGGTGATCCTCGGGCGGCCGATGGGCTTCTGGCGAGAGAATATGCCCGACGGGATGTTCCTGCGCTCGGGACCCGACTGGCATCTCGACGGCGCCGGCGTCGAGACGTTCAAGGCCTATATGCAGGAACGGCAGATCCGGCCGGAGGACGTCGACCCGATCCCGATCGGCCTGTTCCTGGACTACGCCGACTGGTTCCGCGGGCGAAAGCGTCTCGAGGTCCGCGACGACTTCGTCACGACGCTCGAGAAGCCCAACGGCTGGTTCGAGGCCACGCTCACCAGCGGCGAGCGGATCAATGCCGACCGCGTCGTGGCCGCACCCGGAATCAGGCATTACACCCACGTCCCCGAGTGGGCGCCGTCGCTCCCGCCTGAGCGCGTGGCCCACACCTGCGATCTGGTCACCTTCGATCACCTCGCCGGCGCCCGCGTGCTGATCGTCGGTGGCCGCCAGAGTGCCTACGAGTCGGCCGCCCTGCTCCGGGAGCATGGTGCCGAGCGGATCGACATCGTCCACCGCCACGAGGTGCCCCGCTTCGACCGTGTGAACTGGAGCTTCGTCGACGCGCATCTCGAACGCACGCTGGCCATGCCCGGCTACTGGCACAGTCTCTCCGTGGGCGAACAGGACGCGATCGCCCGGCACTTCTGGGAGATCGGCAGGCTGACACTCGAGCACTGGCTGACTCCGCGGCTGCACTCCGATCGGATCAACCGATGGCCGCGTGTCCACGTCGTCGCAGCCAACGCGGGCCGCCATCACGAAGCTCTGGAGGTGACGCTGTCGAACTCGACCCGGCTCGCCGTCGACTCGGTCGTGATCGCCTGCGGCTATCGCGCCGACCTCGGCAACGTCCCGTATCTGCGCGGCGTGCTCGACCGGGTCAAGCGGGACGACGGCTTTCCGGTACTGGACGGGGCCTTCCAGACGACGCTCGACGGGCTCTACATCACCGGCTTCTCGGCCACCAAGGACTTCGGCCCGTTCTTCGGATTCGTCAAGGCGTCACCCGCCGCGGCCACGCTGATCGTTCACGATGTGCTGTCGCGGACCGGAGCCGCGACCGGTGCGCCTACCGGTTCGACGGGACCGGTAGGGGGCGACCGACGTCCGTGAGATCGGCCGCCCGTCGCGAGCGCTCGGTGGACGCGGCCTATGAGCTCACGCTCGGCGTGAGCAGCGGCTGCTCCTATGCGGTGGTCGGAGGCCACGCCTGAGGCCGACAGCCGGGGACGCGCTGTATCCTCGGCCCATCGCTGATACCAACGGCACCGGTACGAACGGCTCGCGCGGCATACATGAGCCTCCTCTCACCGAGGCCTCCGCCGGGAGCATGCTCTGGCGCGTTGCGCCTGTCCGCCGCGCGGTGGGCAAGGTGCTCGGCGAAAAGCCCCTCCCGGGGACCCCAACGCGTCCGGGCGCCGCGCCCGCCGGCCGCCGGAGCACGGCGAAGGACGGCTTGGCGAACCAGGTCGAGGTGTTCGTCACGACGCACGGGGCCCCGATCTGGGATCTGATCCAGTCAATCCCACCGGTGCGGAGCGCCGTCAACGCGGCGGTCACCAATCTGGCGATCCTCAAGTTCCCGACGAGGCCGAACCCGTTCTCGACGATGGCGGACTACACATCGTGGGACTCCCTGACCGATCGCGCGTTCAGCAGCCGGCATCTGCCGGCGGCTGACGTCGTCGACCACGGCCTGCCCGAGGTCGAGGAACTCAAGGACCTGTTCGCGCGGGGCGATTTCGTCGAGTCGCCCAAGTCCACCGTGCTGTTCTCCTACTTCGCCCAGTGGTTCACCGACGGCTTCCTGCGCAGCGACCGGGCCACGCCGCCCGACCCGCGCAAGAACCAGTCCAATCACGAGATCGACCTCACGAACCTGTACGGACTGCACCCCGGCGTGGCGCGACAGCTGCGCACGCTCGAGGGTGGCCGGCTGAAGAGCCAGGAGATCAACGGCGAGGAATTCCCGCCATATCTGTGCGAGAACGGACAGATCAAGCCGGAGTTCTCGCTCCTGACGGTGATCCGCTTCGAAGAACAGAGCGCCGAGGCGCGCAATCAGCTCTTCGCCATGGGCAGCGACACCTCGAACCTGCAGGCCGGCTTCGTGGCCCACAACGTGCTGTTCCTGCGCGAGCACAACCGCATCGCTCGGATTCTCTCGCGCGCGTACCCCGACTGGGACGACGAGCGGCTGTTCGCCACGACGCGCAATGTTCTCACCGTTGTGCTGATGAAGATCGTGGTCGAGGACTACATCAACCACATCACGCCGACGATCTTCAGGATCAGCCTCGCACCGCAGAGCTTCCCCAACGAACGGTGGTACCGCCAGAACTGGATGGCAGTCGAGTTCAACCTCCTGTACCGCTGGCACAGCCTCGTGCCGTCCAGCTACAGGATCCACGGACAGGACGTCCCGATCCGGGGGACGCTCTACAACACGGAGCTGGTCACGGAGAACGGACTGGGGGCGCTGTTCGAGGCTGCCTCGGAGCAGGTTGCAGGCCAAGTCGGCCTCGGCAACACGCCCTACGACCTGTGGCCGGTCGAGCAGGCCAGCATTCAGCAAGCCCGCGCGGTTCGACTCCGCTCATACAACGATTACCGAGAGCTGGCCGGATTTCCCCGGGTCACCGCGTTCGACCAGATCACGGGCAACATCACCGTCTGCGAAGAGCTCCGTCGGCTGTACGGACACGTGGACCGGATCGAGTTCTATGTCGGCCTGTTCGCCGAGGACGTGCCGAAGAACGGGGTCCTCCCGGACCTGATGGGCCGAATGGTCGCGCTGGACGCGTTCTCGCAGGTGTACACCAACCCGTTGCTCGCGCCCCGCGTGTACAACGAGCGCACGTTCTCGCCGGTGGGCATGGAGATCATCCGTTCGACGACGACGCTGTCGCAGATTGTCAATCGCAACGTGCCGTACCGGCCCGGCGGGTACTTCGTGAGCCTGACGCGCAAGGATTGGCGCCGCGCCTAGCCCGGGGTGGGCCCGGGCGTGGTCACCGGGACGCAAACAGCGGAGGCATAACGCCGACGCGTGGCGCCCTCTCGGTCCTGTCCCGACCGGCGAGCCACGCGGCATCCTCGGCGAGCGCGGCGACGTGGTCCAGATGTGGAGTGCTCTCCAGCAGCGACGCGAGGTCGCTGATGCCCAGCACCGTCATCGTCTCATCGCACAGGACGCTCTCTGGTTGGGACTGCCAAACGCGGCGTCGACTTCGATCGCGTCGCCGGTCGTGAAGTCGCAGCCACCGTGATCGGCTCCGCCGGTTCCGTCGGTACTTCCGCCGATCGCGTACACGATCACGCTGACCGCGCCACCGGCGATGCCGAAGATGGCGTTGTTCTGCGCCACCACCCTGTCCGTGGATGAGGGCAGCGACGGCGGCTCAGTCCGGGTACTCGTCCTTGCGCCAGGTTCGTGGCTCCTCGGGCTGTGCCTTCGGCGTGCGGTCGAGCAGGGAGTTGTAGTACGGGGCGACGAACGGGTCAGGCGCCATCACGGTGTAGGTGTGGTACACGGTCCCGTCCTCGCGCGCGAACGCGATCCAGCCCGGGCCCTCGCGCAGGCCGTCCTCGAGCTCAGCGCCGATCTGCCGCGACCACTCCTCGAGCCAGCCGGGCGGGTTGTCGACCATCTCCCTGACCACGGGGATCTGCTGTGCCTGCTCCCTGGTCATCGCAAGCCCGAAGTCGAAGGGGAAATCCGTGTCGTACGTGGAGACGTAGGGGAACCGCCAGCCCATCCGCTGCTTGTAGGCGATCAGCCGGTCGATCGGCGCCCGCGAGAAGCAGATCAGTGTCACGTCGCGGTGGTTGAGGTGGATGAGCGCGCCGTCGAGGCCGTCCCCGAGGTTGGTGCACCCTGGGCAGGCGCCGAGTTCGTACTCAGGACCGAACATGATGTTGTAGGCGAGGAGCTGTGAGCGGCCGTCGAAGAGCTCGGCGAGGGTCTTCTTGCCGTCTTCGGTGTCGAACGCGTAGTCCTTCTCCACGGCTACCCACGGGAGCTCGCGTCGCGCCCTCTTGATCTCCGCGTTGCGCTCCGCCTGCTCGGCCTCGAGCTTCGCCAGCGCATCCCTGGCCGCCTGCCAGTCCTCGCGCGTGCCTATCGCGTGCTCCGGCATGTATCACCTCCTGCTTCGACGTTTCCGCTGCTGCGGTCGACACGATCGGTCGGACGCTAGCGGACCAATCGATGAGACCCGCAGCGCCGCGGAAACTCATCGCAGGAGCCCTCGGCGTGCATGCCTGCGGCGAGGGTGATGAATGCCTTCGGTCGCTCGCCCCATTTCTCGTCTGGGATGGCGACGACTGCGCACTCGAGGACTGCGGGATGGCGGCAGATGGTGTGCTCGACCTCGATCGTTCAGATGTTCTCGCCGCCGGAGATGATGATGTCCTTCTTGCGGTCGCGCAGCTCGATGTACCGTCCAGATGCATCGCGACCTCACGCGGCTCTGCGCGCTCTGGGAAGAGGCCATGCCCGGCTCCGTGTGAACGCGGCAAGATCCCTGCCGATGGGAAACCACGTCCCCCAGCGCCAGCGTGCGCGCCCACAGCTGGGTGGCCGCGATCTGGCGGACAACCCCGCGACGTAGTGGACAACGCCGAGATCGCCGACCGGCTGGACGCCTTCGCGGCCGCGCTGCAGCTCGGTGACGCCAATCCGTACACGATCCGCGCCTACCAGCGGGCGGCCGAGACCATCCGCCACAGCGGCGTGCCGGTCGTCGAACTCGTCGCCGCGGGTCGCGGTCGCGAGCTTCGGGGCATCGGCCCCGGGATCGAGGCCCGACTACGCGAGCTCGTGGCGACGGGACAGATCGCGGAGCTCGCCGAGCTCGAGCGCGAGGTCGTTCCTGACCTGGTCGGCCTCGGCCGCTACCTCGGCCTGAGCGCCCAGCGCGCGATCGACATCGCCCGCGCGCTCGGCATCCGCACCGCCGGCGAGCTGCGCGCGGCGGCGGCGGGGCGCCTGCGCGAGGTGCCTGGCATCGGCCCCAAGACCGAGGCGCAGATCGTGTCGGCGCTGGCCCGGGAGACCGACGCCCGCTCGCGACGGGGTGTGTGGCTCAGCCGCGCCTGGGAGCTCGTCGGCGGCATCGCCCGCGCCCTCGATGCCGAGCCCGCGGGGGACGTCCGGCGCTGGTGTGACTCCTGCCACCGGCTCGCGGTCGTCCGCGCGGCGTCACGGCCCGACGCGGTCCTGGCGCAGTTCGCGGAGCTCCCGCAGATCGTCGCCGTGATCGAGCAGGGCGAGCGCCACGCCGTCGGGGTCACCGTGGACGGGGTCCCTGTCGCGCTCACCGTCCCCGAGCCCAGCGGGTTCGGCACCGCGCTCATGCGTGCGACCGGGTCGCCCGAGTACGTGGCGGCGCTCGAGCCGCTTGATCCGCTTCCCGCCCGCCCCAGCGAGGACGGGGTCTACGCGGCCCTGGGCGTGCCCTGGTGCCCACCCGAGCTGCGCGAGGCACCCTTCCGCGGAGAGCCGCCGTCCCTCGTCGAGATGGAGCAGATCCGCGGGGACCTGCACTGTCACACGACGTGGTCAGACGGGCGGGTGAGCGTTGCCGAGATGGCGCGCGCCGCTCGCGCACGGGGGTATGAGTACTTGGCCATCTGCGACCACACCCCCGCGGTGGGGGCGGTGCAAGGACTCGGCCCCGACGACTCCGCCGCCAGGGTGAGGAGATCGCGGCGGCCAACGCGGAGCTGGCTCCGTTCCGGGTACTGCGAGGCATCGAGTGCGACATCCTCCCCGACGGGCGGCTCGACCTCACCGACGACGTGCTCGCTGAGCTCGACTGGGTCCAGGCCAGCGTCCACGGTGGCCAGCGAATGCCGCGTGCGGAGATGACCAAACGGGTGGAGGAGGCCCTGCGCCACCCCGCCGTCCGCTGTCTGAGCCACCCCACCGGCCGCCTCATCAACCGCCGCCCGGAGAACGCGCTGGACCTCGAGCGGATCTTCGAGCTCGCGCGGACGCAGGGCGTCGCCGTGGAGGTCAACGGCCTGCCCGCCCGGCTCGATCTCAGCGGCGAGCACGTGCGCGACGCTCTGCGCGCCGGCGTCTCGATCGTCTGCTCCACCGACGCGCACTCCCCGGCGGCCCTGGACCACATCACGCTCTCGGTCGCCACCGCGCGCCGCGGGTGGGCCACGGCCGCCGACGTCCTCAACACGCGGCCGCTGGAGGCGCTCCTGAGCCGCGCGGCTCGTTCGGCCGAGATGATCACCCGGTTGAGGTGATGTCGACCAGGCCGCCGACCGGGAGGCTTGCGGTCGCACTGTCGATATGAGGATGATCAGAGTCGTGCCGAAGAACTCGCCCGAGGCGTCGATACAGGTACAGGCCCCCCTGGCTCTGGCTGACGGACCGAACCATGCCTAGCGACCGGCCCAACATCCTGGTGATCTGGGGCGATGACATCGGGATATCAAACCTGAGCTGCTACAGCGATGGGCTGATGGGGTATCGCACGCCGAACATCGACCGGATCGCCGACGAGGGCATTCGCTTCACTGATAGCTACGGCGAGCAGAGTTGCACTGCCGGCCGGGCTGCGTTCATCTGCGGCCAGAACCCGATCCGCACCGGTCTGACCAAGGTCGGGATGCCGGGTGCGACGGTCGGGCTGCAGCCCGAGGATCCGACGATCGCGACCGCTCTGAAGGCGCACGGTTATGCGACGGGCCAGTTCGGCAAGAATCACCTTGGCGACCGCGACGAGTTCTTGCCGACCGCGCACGGATTTGACGAGTTCTTCGGCAATCTGTACCACCTGAACGCCGAGGAGGAGCCGGAGCTCGACGACTACCCGAAGCCGGAGGAGTTCCCAAACTTCCGGGAGCGCTTCGGTCCGCGCGGCGTGATTCGCTCGTGGGCCAACGAGGACGGGACACAGCGGATCGAGGACACCGGTCCGCTCACGAAGCAGCGGATGGAGACGGTCGATGAGGAGTTCCGCGACGCGGCGATCGACTTCATAAAGCGGCAGACCGACGCGGACACGCCGTTCTTCCTGTGGTTCAACTCGACGCATATGCACTTCCGGACTCATGTCAAGCCGGAGAGCAAGGGCCGGGCTGGTCGGTGGCAGTCGGAGTACCACGACACCATGCTCGATCACGATGATCTGGTCGGCGAGCTGCTGAACCTGCTTGATGAGCTCGGCATCGCGGAGAACACGATCGTCGTGTACTCGACCGACAACGGGCCGCACATGAACTCGTGGCCGGACGCCGGGATGACGCCGTTCCGCGGGGAGAAGAACTCCAACTGGGAGGGTGCGTTTCGGGTACCGGAGATGGTGCGGTGGCCGAGCAATATCAAGCCGGGCCAGGTGCTGAACGGAATCATCACGCACAACGATTGGTTCCCGACCCTCCTCGCGGCGGCGGGCGTGCCCGACATCGCCGAGCAGCTGAAGTCAGGCGTCGAGTTGAGCGGCACGACCTACAAGGTCCATCTCGATGGCCACAATCAGCTTCCGTACCTCACCGGTAAGGTTGAGGAGAGTCCGCGCCGCCACTTCTTCTACGTCTCAGACGATGGCGACCTCACGGCGGTCCGGTTCGACAACTGGAAGCTCGTGTTCATGGAGCAGCGCGTCACGGGAACGCTCCAAATCTGGGCGGAGCCATTCGTCACACTGCGATTCCCCAAGCTGTTCAACCTGCGCACGGACCCGTACGAGCGCGCCGACGTCACGTCGAACACCTACTACGACTGGTTCTTGGACCATGCCTTTATCTGCGTCCCGGCACAGGCGTTCGTCTTCCAGATGATGGGGAGTCTGGCCGAATTCCCACCGCGGCAGAAGCCGGCGAGCTTCAATCTCGGACAGGTCCTGGCGACGCTGCAGACAGGCGGCATCCACAGCACGTGACCGGCGGCGACCGATGCGATACGGCGGGCGTGGGCGATCGGGTGTGGATCCCGGGCGGCCAGTGCGTGATCGGCTCCGACCGGCACTACCGAGAGGAAGCCCCGGCCCGGAAGGTCGAGGTTCAGGGCTTCTGGATCGACCGATTCGCGGTCACCAACGCCCAGTACTCGGCTTTCACCGAAGCCACCGGATACGTCACAGTGGCCGAGCGGCCGCTCGACCCTGGCAGCTTTCCCAACGCGCCGGCGGAGAACCTCGTCCCGGGCTCCATGGTGTTCACCCGGACCCGGGGCCCGGTCGATCTCCGTCACCTCAGCCAATGGTGGACCTGGACGCCAGGCGCTTCGTGGCGCCTCCCGGAGGGCCCGGGCAGCGACATCACGGGGCTTGAGCAGCATCCAGTCGTGCACGTTGCGTGTGAGGACGCTGAGGCCTATGCGACGTGGGCAGGAGGAGCGCTGCCGACCGAAGCTGAATGGGAACACGCCGCACGAGGCGGACTCGACGCGTCCACCTACACGTGGGGCAACCAGCCCGAACAGCCGAGCGAGCAGCTCGCCAACTACTGGCACGGCGACTTCCCGTGGCGCCCCGACCAGGGATACGGCACCAGGACCGCGGTCGGGTCGTTCCCGCTCAACGGCTACGGCCTCGCCGACATGGCCGGCAACGTCTGGGAGTGGACCGCGGACTGGTACCAAGACGATCGTTGGGAAGACTCCGCGCCCTGCTGTGTGCCACGCGACCCGCGCGGTGGCACCCCCGAGAAGAGCCTCGACCCAGCCCAGCCGCAGTTCCGGATGCCCCGCAGGGTGATCAAGGGCGGATCCTTCCTGTGCGCCGACACGTACTGCATGCGCTACCGCCCCGCGGCGCGCCGGCCTCAGATGATTGACACCGGCATGAGCCACATCGGCTTCCGGTGCGCCTCACGATCAAGCCACGGCACGTCCTGACACGCCCCAGCAGCGATCGGCTTCCTCGTGCTCGGCACGGACCCGGCCTGCGCGACGCGGCTCGTGCTCGAGCTTGGCCCGGAAGTAATGAGACCCTCAAGGCCGCCTCGGTGTGTTTCGCGGAAGGGCCTCCCCAGTTCCGCGTTTCATGCGATGGCGGAAAAGGCCCGCGGCCCAGAGCCATGTCCGCTCGCGCCGTATCACGTCGCGCGTGACTTGGGCTGCGCTACGTCTCCGCTTCGACAGCCTGGCGGAGCTGGTCGGCAATTCCGGACCCGGCGCCTTCGACAAGTTTGCCGATGAGCGGGTTGACGACGACGCTCACGACGGCGCCGGCGAGTTGCGGTGCGTGCTCCTTGAACCATCGCAAGACGCGCCGCACCGCCCCAGGGTCTGGCTGCTCATTGACAAGCGCGCGCTCGAGCTCACCGGCCTCGGCCAGCGCCTTGCCCCGAAGCTCCTTTGCAGCGCCCTCCGCCACGGTTGATTTGAGGTCGGCAAAGATCGCGCGCAACTCGGCCGTTTGCGCCGGAGTAAGACCGCGCCGCTGGCTGACAGTGTTGTAGTCGCCCACGACGAACTGGCTGTCGGTCACGTCACCGAACTGGATGTTGTATTTGCTGCCGCCGGGCTGTGATTGGTCCAAGGTCGTTCTACCTGAGTCCGGGCATGACCGTGTACGTGACTTGGGTGATCGCGGTCCTGCCGGTCTGCTCGGTCGCGGTCACGGTGAAGGTGTGCTGGCCGAGGCTGGAGGTATCCAACGACAGACCGTTGGCGACCGTGCCGCCGCACGACACGAG
>Ga0208478_1000091_pt1 | contig 34862 bp, 23 predicted proteins | sample NGESurdeep072012_5_FD_184462 | JGI IMG/M metagenome (GOLD analysis project Ga0208478, IMG submission 184462) | Arctic peat soil microbial communities from Barrow, Alaska - NGEE Surface sample 415-2 deep-072012 (SPAdes) | ecosystem: Environmental > Terrestrial > Soil > Wetlands > Peat ...
CCCGTCACCTTCCATATAAACTCCTATACTGCCATCATTACGTGGTGTCACAACTTCCATGTTAAAAAGATTTCCGGCAGCTAAAATATCAAGGTTTCCATCTTTATTAAAATCATCAATAATTATTCCGTTGATTGAGGATAACTGGGCTTCGTTTGGAAAATTGTGTATCTTAAAATTACCTTTTCCATCATTTTCAAAGTAACAACTGGCAAATGTTTCGGCCTGAAGATGCAATGACTCATCCAACGCTTTTTTGGTATAAATATCTGAAACAGTAGCTTCGCCAAACTTTTCATATGTAGGGAACCTAAAGGCAATATCCGGATTTTGTCTTACAAAACATTCTCTGCCTCTTAGAGGAAATTGTTTATCACCCTGATAATAGCTTAACACTATATCCCATTTTCCATTTTTATCAAAGTCGGCGGCATAAACGTCAAAAGTTTTATCCTTGCTTGCATGATACCTGCAGTTTAATCCCAGATTACCGGCAACCAGATCGATATCTCCATCTTTATCAAAATCGGCACCTTCAAGACTAAACCACCATCCCTTTGTCCCTTCAATAGTGGATTTTTTAAATTTCCCATGAATATTTTTATATATGCAAACAGGCATCCATTCTCCTGCGATTACCAGATCGGTCCAATGATCGTTATCAATATCACCGCAAAATGCAGAGGTAACCATACCTGCATTTAAAAGATCAGGAGCTACTTCTTTTGTAACATCTACAAATTTTACAACTCCATTAACGGTTCTGTTTTCCAAAATGTAGCTTCTGGCCGGAAAAGGATATTTTCCCGGTACCTGCCTTCCTCCAATAAATAAATCCAGATCACCATCATTGTCAAAATCAAAAGCTTTAACACATGATCCGCTGTTTGTAATGAGAGGTATAGCATCTTTACTTTTTGTAAAATTCCCTTTCCCGTCATTAATATAAAGCCGACTGTTATAATTTTCTGAACCTTCAGGGAATTCATTTCCTCCTGATACTACAAATAAATCAAGGTCTCCGTCATTATCTGCATCGAAGAATAAACAACCTGCGTCTTCATATATACTATCCTGTTCCCATGGCCCTTTCTGAACTCTAAACGTGCCATCGATGTTTTGGACAAACAACTTACCTGAACTCCCGGAAGCATTACCAATAAAAAAATCATCTAGCTTATCATTATTTACGTCACCTGATGCAATGAATGGTCCCAGTTGTGACAATTTATACGGTAATAATACCTGGGCTTTATAATCATCAAAAAAGTCTTCTTTATGAGTAAATCCATACGGTACATCGTCTGTAATTTCCTTAAAAATATGATCTTTTATTTCCTTCTTTTTCTTTACAAGTCTAGCATCTGCCGCATGCAAAGTAAGGCACTGATTTGCTGTAATATTTGTCAGTATCTGGACTTTACCATCACTCCATTGCACCTTAAGTGAATCAATAATCTGATCTTTTGCCACACCAAAATAGAGTATGGGTTCCACTGACGATAGATAACCTCTTGTCAGGGTGAGTTCTGACATTTGTTCTTTTCCATCGCACCAGATAGTAACAATAGAGCCAATTCCCATTTTATTTTTTGGGATTCCGTCAAATCTAAGCTTCAGATAATTTCCGGATTTCAATTCGCTGGCATTATTTTTATAAATAAAAGCTTCCTGATCTATATTATTTACAATAAGATCCAAATCACCGTCATTATCCAAATCGGCATAGGCTGCTCCATTAGAATAACTTGGTTCAGTAATGTTCCACTGTTTATTATAGCGGGTAAATGTTAAATCGCCATTATTCCTGAAAATATAATTAGTAAGAGGTTGGCTGGGCATATTTTTAGCTTGCTTCAGCAATTGAGATTTATCCGAACCTTTGCTAAAATAATCGGATCTCCCGATTTTATTGAAATAATCTGCATTATTCATATCCCTTCGTGAGCCATTTGTAATATACAAATCTTTCCAGCCATCCAGATCAAAATCAGCAAACAGAGCAGCCCAGCTCCAGTCGGTTGAGGTTACTCCGGCTATCCATGCGGCATTACTAAAAAACGGCAAATTATTTTTTAAAATACCCCTGTTTAAATTTAAGGTGCTGAATCTGTATTGGTGATGCAAACCCTCTTTAACCATATCTTCAAAATCCCCAGGTGGCATACTTGACATATTCATTTTAGCTCTCAGATTATCCTCAGGAGCCATATCGATTTGCATAATATCAAGTAACCCATCATTATTATAATCTGCAATATCAGCTCCCATACCATAAAAGGAAGTTTGTCCTAGAACTTCACCGGCTTTGTCAGAGAATGTTCCGTCACCATTGTTAAAGTAAAAGTAATCGGGGCATGTAAAATCGTTAGAAATGTATAAATCCTTAAATCCATCATGGTTGAAATCACCAACCGTCGCACTTAATGTTAATCCATAAGCCAATAGGCCACTCTCTTTGGTAACATCAGTAAAAGTGCCATCACCATTATTTCTGTATAAATGACCGGAATCAATCCATTTTACATTTCTAATCATTTGTTTATAAACATAAGGAGTAGCTTTAAAGTTTGTAATAGGATAATTTGCAACATACAAATCCAGATCGCCATCGTTATCATAATCGAAAAAAGTAGCCTGCGTACTCATTCCCGGATCGTTAATGCCATATTTCTTAGCCTCTTCCCTGAAAACAGGAATGCCATCCTTATTGATGCCCTGATTAACAAATAATAAATTTTCGTGATTTGTTGATAATCCCGAAACACATACATAAATATCAGGCAGTCCATCATTGTTGATGTCACATATAGTTGAACCCAGCATCCAGCGGTGGTCGCCACCTGTTCCTGAAATTTCGGTAATGTCTTTAAATTCCATGTTTCCCATATTGAGATACAAGCGGTTGCCGACCATATTGCCGGTAAAATAGATATCCGTCAGACCATCATTATTAAAGTCTCCAACAGATACCCCTCCGCCCATATATATGTAGGGATACAGAAAATAGTTAAATGTATCGGTCTCTGTCAGCGTGTTATGAAAGGTAACATTTGTTTTTCCTGAAGAGAGTTTCTGGAATACAGGACCTTCATGGTTTATTTTCTCAGGTTTGCATGAAAAAAAGATACAAAAAATAATTATCAACAAAACAACAGGATAAAGCCTTATACGGTGTTCAGGTTTTAAAAGGGTACTCATAAGGGCTAAATTGTAAAGAATGAAGGATGAAGGTACTTCAAATAACTCAAAAAAGAAATGGTCCTGTCTTGCAGGACCATTTCTTTAAATCATAAAAGGTTCTATCCATTAATAACCTGGATTCTGATTTGCCTGGTCAATTTTTGGGTTCACATCAACTTCTTTCTGAGGAATAGGCCAGAGAAGATTTTTGGGTGCACTGAAAACCAAAGCAGCCTGGTCGGCTTTAGGACAACTTGGTTTAACTTCGGCAATAAATGCTGCAAGTCTTCCCCATCTTACAAGGTCGGAGAAACGGCATTGTTCACCGCATAATTCAACCTTACGTTCATGTTCCAAAGCTTTCATAAATCCAGCCAATGTACCTATAGGATAAATAGCATCCATAGCTGCTGTCCCATATAATGGCATATTCACATCGGCCCTTGCCCTTACCTGGTTCATATAGCCTACAGCTGTAGCGAGGCTTCCACCTGATTTGTTGGCTTCTGCTTCTGCCTTCATCAATATTACGTCGGCAAATCTGATCACCTTCATGTTGATTCCTGATTCATTTCCTGCAACAGCTCCTTCAGTAGCAGCTTTATAGTAGTTCTGGTATTTTTTCCAGCCTCTTAATTGATAATGATCAATTATGGTACCAGTCCCATCTTTCACGACTGCAGAATCAATATGCATGGTCAGGGTATTGTTGTCATATAAATCACCATTCTGATAGATGCAATAACCGCGCCTTGGATCTGTTTTCACACCGTTTTTAGCAACAGTTTCGAATTCATTCCAAAGATCCTGTGACGGGAATACGTTAAACCAGTTTAAGACGCCATATTCCTGGCCTCTGAAACAAGCTTCATTCAAACCTTCGTCAGTTCTGTCGGAATTCCATTGGCTGGAATAACCGGCTGCGATGCTAAACTGGACTTCAAAGAGGGATTCCGGACCATTTTCGGTTTCTTCCATAAAGTTGTTAAAATAAACAGGTTCCAGAGAGTAACCGGTAATATTATTAAAAGCATCAAGAGCCCCCTGATAATTTTTCTGGAATAAACGCGCTTTGCCTAGCAGAGCCGATGCAGCGCCTTTTGTAGCCCTTCCTGCTTGTTCATCAGCTTTGTCAAGACATTTGGCTGCTGCATCTATACAGTCGGCTTCTATTTGTGCCCAAACCTGTGCACTAGGAGTTCTGGCAAGACCTAAATTCTCTGCAGGATCAACTCCGAGATACAGGGGAACATCACCAAATTTATCAACCAGGAAGAAGTAATATAAAGCCCTCAAAAATTTTGCCTCACCAATATATTTGTCTCTCTTGGCGTCAGACAATAAAGTAGTAGGGATCCTTTTCTGAATTGCATCGGCATTGTTGATAACAAAATTGGCTTTATGAATTCCTCTGTAGCAACTACTCCAGTAAGCTTCTATCAAATCATGTGTTGCATCGAATGTGAAATTCAGCCACTGGCGTTTATCAGCTTCCTGCTGTGGCATACAGGTGTTTTCATGACTCATATTGTCATTGCCATACCACATGCCACGGTTGTACATACCGGTTGTTTGCAAACTTCCGTAGACAGCATTTACAGCTGACTCCACCTGAGCTGCAGTTGTAAAATAAGTGTCAGGGGAAAGCTGGTTAGGATTTGTAAGGTCTAACTTATCCGCTTTACAGGAAAAGAGTAGAGCCAATGCACTGAAAACTAGTGCCCTCATGAAATATGTTTTATGTCTTTTCATAATATAATTCTGTTTTAAAGGTTAGAAGGTAACTTGAATACCACCAATAATTGATTTTGGTATAGGATAATTACCTACATCAATTCCGTTCGCATAGTTTTGAGATGTCGTTTGAGGAGCACCAATAAATCCCAATGAAGTTCCACTGGAAGTGTATTTACCAACCTCAGGATCTAAACCAGAGTATTTAGTTATGCAAATCATGTTTTGTGCACTTACATAAATTCTAAGTTTAGTGAAATTGTTTCCCAAAAGTGTTTTAGGTAAAGTATATCCCAGCGTTATGTTTTTCAATTTGGTATAGGCACCGTCTTCGACGAAACGATCGGATGCCTGGACATTGGAAGCAACTGTCCCAGCTCTTGGAATGGTGTTTGAAGGATTGGTCGGAGTCCATCTGTCTAACACCCTAACATCTGCATTAAATAACCTGTCCATACCAACAAGATCAAATAGGTTGGTATTGTAAAGTTTATTACCGTATACTCCGCTTATAAACAAGTTCAGATCAAAGCCTTTGTATGATGCATTGAGGTCCAAACCAACAGTCATCTTGGGGAATGGGTTTCCAATATTGGTTCTGTCGGCAGCAGTAATTTTGCCATCACCATTGGTATCTTTTATACGGAAATCTCCTGCAGTTGCAGAATTGAGTGCTTTTTCCGTACCACCCATATAGGATGCAGCTTCTGCATCTGACTGGAAGATACCATCGAACTTCCATCCGTAGAAGAAGAAAGCAGGTTGTCCAATCTGACATCTGTTAAGGTCTTCACCTTCAAAAGAAAATCCAGAAATATAAGTAGCACCACCCAGGGATTTAACTTCATTTTTGAAAGTACCAAGATTTAAATTGGCTGACCATTGAAAATCTCCTTCAAAATCGTTGTATCCTAACTGCATTTCAAAACCTTTTGTAGTCATAGAGCCTGCATTCTTGCTGATTGTACCTGTGAAGTCACCTGTAGACAGTGGCAGAGGTACTTGCATCAGAAGATCATCACTCTTGTTTATATAATATTCAGCAGACAAAGTAAATTTGCTTTTAAACAAGCCCAGATCCAACCCAATGTTGGTCATGGTTGTTTCCTCCCATTTTAAATCGGGATTTGAAGCTCCGGCAGGAGTTGTTCCAACAACAGCTGCATTATTAATAACATAATACATGTTTGAGGTTAAGGATGAAGAATAGGCATAATCTGTAATCTTGTCATTACCAGCTTTACCCCAGCTTGCTCTTAGTTTTAAGTTGCTAAGAGAAGTAACATCGCTTAAGAAAGCTTCTTTGGCAATATTCCAACCCAAAGATGCCGAAGGGAAAGTACCCCATCTATCGTTTTGGCCAAACCTTGACGACGCATCTTTTCTTATTGAAGCCGAGAATAAGTACTTCCCATCATAGTTATAGTTTAATCTTCCAAGGTAACTGATCCTGTAATAATCAACTAACCCTGAGCTTATTGAAGCGTCTGTGTTACTCAATTGTTCAACCTTGTCAGTAATAGTATTGTGTGAACTGGCATTCTCATAAGTTGATTGAACAGCGCTATATTCAGCCAATGCCAATAACTCAAAATTATGTTTTTCAGCAAGTGTTAAGGCATAAGTTAAGTTGTTGGTAAACAGGAAGGAATTATACGCTGCTTGGTTTTTAACAATAGTTGCAAAAGTTGATTGGTGAGTATTTCCACCCAGGTTATCATCATTGAAAGATGGAAAGAATTGGTTGTTAACTATTCTCACATTCTGGAGACCAAGATTAGTTTTAAATTTCAGGCCTTTAATAAGTTCCAGTTCACCATAGAGATTACCAAGAATGTCCAGCGTGTTCTGTTTGCGACTGTTCAACTCCATTATTCTGACGGGGTTTTCAGCATCCTGTCCGTCAATGGCGCTGGTCGGACCCTGGAATCCGCCTAAATTATCTGGATTGGATACCGGCAGGTAAGGGGCCATTTTAATGGCATGCTCCAACAGGGAACGTCCGCCATTATCAGCCAAAGGAGCCTGATTGGAGAATGATAAGCTGAGGTTCTCACCAACTTTCAGTCTACCCTTTTTAAAATCACTATTGACTCTGAAGTTATATCTTTCAAGACCAGTTCTGATAACAATACCTTGTTGATTTAAATAACCGGTTGACAATCTGAAAGTGCTGTTTTCATTACCACCAGAAACAGAAAGGTCGTAGTTTTGCATAGGACCCTTTTGGTATATCTCATTCTGCCAATCGGTGTTCCCGGCATTTACACGGTCAGCATATATAGGATTTGAATAAACTGCTGGCGTTGTAAATGCTCCACCAGTAGCATATTCTTTATATTGGTCACTGTTCATCAAATTATATCTTGCATTGGAATATTGAACTCCGTAATAGCTATCCAAATTAACTACTACACTACCGGCTTTACCTTTCTTGGTAGTAACCATAATAACACCATTTGATCCCAGTGAACCATATATAGCAGCTGTGGAAGCGTCTTTTAATACTTCGATGGATTCAATGTCTGAAGGACTTATGTTACTAATACTGGTTGAAACAACACCGTCAACAACAAATAAAGGATTAGCATCGTTAACAGTACTTATACCTCTGATCCTAATTGTAGATTCAAAACCTGGAGCCCCATTGCTGATAACCGTCACACCAGCTGCACGTCCCTGCAAAGCCTGGTCAAGACCTGACGAAGGCAGAGCGGTAATTTTATCAGAAGAAACTGATGAAATAGCACCTGTAACAGTTGCCCTTTTCTGGGTACCATAACCAACAACCACAACTTCACTCAGAGCTGTAGATTCTGATTGAAGAATAACATTGATAACAGAACTGGCCCCAATGGGAACTTCCTGTGAAGTGTAGCCAATAAAACTGATAACAATGGTATTTCCGGTGGATGGAACAGCAATAGTAAACTTACCAATGCCATCCGTTATCACACCTATCTGAGTTCCTTTCACAACAACATTTGCTCCAGCAACCGGCAGTTGATCTTTGTCAACCACAGTCCCGGTTACTGTTCTTTGAGCATAGGCACCAGCGGTACCTGCAACAAAGAATAAAAGTAACAGGAATACTCTAAGTAATTTTTTCATAGATTAAATAGATTAATTAAGTTAGATTAATTTGATAAATAATTGGTAGATAAAGTGATAAAATAAATATCTGACTTCAGGTGATGTTACACCATCACCTGCTTAATTTCTTCTTTAAGTCTATATCATAGGCATATTTATTAAAACATAATGTTAAATTATTAGCGATATGGAGTCAGTTATAGTTCCTCATTAATAATCTTAAAGAATAGTATGAATAATATTTATTCAAGAATCCGGTTGATACTATTCAAATTTATTGTATCGGGGAAGAATGGTTTGTTAAATTCTAAACTATTGATATAAAAAATAGATCATTTTTATAAAATTGAAGAGGATTGCTGTCAATTTTGAATCCTATCATGAAAGTAAATCATTAGTAAGTGCCAATTATGTTTAAAAACAGTTATCACTGGCAGTTTCTATTCTTTTCCTATAACTGAAAATTTGAAAATCTGACTTATCAATAATTTGGAAGCTTAACTTCAGGATGAAAGGGTCCGACGAAGTCAGTCCCGTCCGCACCGCAAACAAAAACAAATAGCCATGCTAAGGTGTGGCTTTAGTATTTTAAACCAGCAGCGTTGACGGCTTAACGACATTTATCAACAGTTCACCTATGTTAACCTTATCGGTATAACCTAATTCCCCAACACCTGACATTGGTGCTCAACAGGTTCCTCTTGCGGGGTAACTTTGCGGGCTATATTGTCGGGGCAGCGTATTGTTAACCTGGTTATTCTCAATATAACATTCTACCAGCATTTCCTTTCAACATGTTGTGTGCCGCGACATCCACTCTGTAAGAAGAGAAGCTGAAAAAAGCCGACCCGGAACGGATCGGCTTTTCATCACTTAAAGGAATTTAGTTCCAATTATTATTAACCTGAGCATTCAGTACCGGATTAGCATCTCTTTCGCTTTGGGGAATCGGTAGAAGCACATGATAATCATCCTGAATAGGCTGAACACCATTTGAAGCTTGTTTTTCAGCATTAATGGTCTGACGTAAAATGCCCCAGCGAACTAAGTCAAAGAACCTGGTTTGTTCACCAGCAAGTTCAATGTGACGTTCATGACGGAGAATAGCACGTGCCTGGTCTTGCGATCCTAATGTAGTATATTGAAAAGCGCCTGAGCGATTCCGAACTCTATTAATCAGAGGCAATGCCGAACTGACTTGATTGGATTCGATATAGCTTTCAGCTAACATTAAAAGTACATCACCATAACGGATAACCTGGCTGTTGATTACCCCGTCAGGCTGGCCGTAACTTGGCCTGTATTCATACTCTTCATATTTACGCCACGAAATCTGACCTTTATTTACAACAGTATCATATAGTATTTTACCACCAGGGCATTGGTCACAGTATGTTGTATCGCCGCCTTGTTTGCCATTGCTATAGTAAGTTAATGCAGCACGCGGATCAACATAATCCTTGCCATCTTCATCTTTATATTTGAAGTCTTTGACTAAAGCATCGGATACGAGTGTATTCCACCAATCCTTAAATCCGTATTCCATTGCCCGGTCCTCGTGGGTTGCTTTTCCACCCCATGTTTCCTGACCGCCAAACACATAGTATGCATTAGCAACGCCCCAACCTTGCCATACATCGTGCATTACAGCAAAAATGGTTTCTTTGGTTTTTATATCATTAACAAACATGTCGTCCAGTGAATTAGCCAAAGCATAGTCGTAAGGAGCTTTGCCAAGCGTTTCAAATTGGGTAATGGCATCGGCATATTTTTGCTGGAAAAGATATACCTTGCCTAAAAGTGCAACAGCGGCACCTTGAGTAGCTCTACCGTAATCAGCATCTGCATAACTTACAGGTAGTTTGGTTATGGCGTCCGTCAAATTGGTTTCAATGTCAGCCCATACTTCTGCTTTAGGTGTTCTTGGTGACTGAAGAATGTAATGGTCGGCCAGTGTCTTTTTTAAAGGAACATCGCCATAGCAGGTCACTAACCAGAAATTGGCCAGTGATTTTAGGAATTCTGCCTCCCCTGCAATACGGGTTTTCAAAGCTGCATCGGCATCGGTTGTGGTTTGCCATTTTCCTAAAGCATCCAAAATAAAATTTGCCCTGAAAACCATTTTATAGCAGGAATTGAATAAGTAATTCAATTCTCCGCTATTGGGAGTAAATGTGTAAAGCGGAAAATCTAACAAACTGCCTTGCAGAGGGAAATTTTTATCAGCGTCATTACCTAGCAGGTCAAAGATGAAATAAAATTCCCTACAGTACATTCCCTGAAATAATAAAGGAGTGTACATCGCTGTGGATGCTTCAGTTATGGTAACTGTATTTGTAAAAAATGAGGCACCATCGTAGCTATTCTCGTTTTTTACAGTCAGAGTATCTTTGGTGCAGGATGCAACAAACATTACTGCGATGATTGAATATAAGATTTTATATTTCATAAATATTAGCTTTTTAGAAGTTTAACTGTATACCAACTCTGTAAATCCTTGGGTTAGGATGTTGATCCTGGTCAATACCATGCTGGAAAATATAAGCACTGGGATCATTCGGACTAATTGAAGATATTTCAGGATCGTAACCAGAGTACTTGGTTATAGTAATCGCGTTTTGTATGGCTACATATATCCTGAGCTTTGCAAATGCATTATTTAAGAGGCTTTGTGGCAAAGTGTATCCTAAACTAAGGTTCTTCACCCTTAAATAATCACCTTTTTCAACATACCAATCGGAGAAAACCAGGTTGGAACCTGAATTTTGACCAGCAGCAGGTATATTGGTTATATCGCCAGGATTTTCCCAGCGACTCAGCACGGCAGTATTTTGGTTGAAAGGTTTTGACATCCCCTCGTACCAGTACTTCCCGGCATTAACAACATTTACACCAGCAACACCTTGCAACATAACCTGAAAATCGAAGTTTTTATAAGAGGCATTAAAAATAAAGCCATACTGAAGTTTTGGCGTAGGGTTACCAATATAGGTGCGGTCCTTAGCATCCACATATCCGTTTCCGTCAATATCCTTAAATACCCGGTCTCCTGGTTTTAAACCAACCTGGTACTGGGTTACTGTTCCAGAGGAAGCAGCTGTGGCGGCAGCATTCAATTTATCAACATCGGCCTGGTCAATAGCAACGTGGTCAAATTTGTAGCCATAATACGATGCAAGCGGATGTCCAATATCGGTACGTGTACTGTTACCAATACCTGTCATAAATTCGCCCGCCGAAATAGGGGTATTACCAACGGTCCCCAGAGCAGTAACCTCATTGGTACTATAGGTTGCATTTACAGAAGCGTCCCATTTTAATTCAGATTCACTACTGGAATAGGTTAGAGTACCTTCAAACCCTGAATTCTTCATACTGGCGGCATTTATCCATTCTGTTCCAACGGCGCCGGGGTTTCCTAAACCAGTAGTAAGAGGTAATTGGGTATTGATCAGCAAATCTTTGTTTGCACGGTTATAATAGTCAAATACAAAACTGATCTTATTATTAAATAATCCCAAGTCAAAACCCATATCGTATATTGTTGTTTCTTCCCATTTCAGGTTCGGATTTGGGATACTATTTATGGTAGCTCCATTTGAAAAAGTCCCGTTATCGCCAAAAGAATATACGATATTGTTACTACTTCCTGTCCAAACAGTTGAAGAAGTCAGGTTAGGTGGAATGTTATCATTCCCGGTTTTGCCATAGCTGCCGCGCAATTTTAAATTGGATATTTCAGGAATGGAACTCATGAAATTTTCTTTAGATACGGTCCATGCTAATCCTAATCCATAAAAGGTACCCCAGCGGTTATTTGCACCAAATACACTGGATCCATCTCTGCGAACACTGACATTTAAAACATACCGTTCTGATAAAGTATACCCTAATCTACCAAAATAAGATAACCTTGATTTGCCGCTATTTAATGAAGATCCGCTGATGGAGTTGGAATTGGCAAGCGCAACATTTTGAATGGCATCGCTCGTAAAGTTTGAACCGAGTAATTGAACCGAGCTGTATAAACCTGCCGGATTGTATGAATTACCAGCAGTTGCGCTAATATCGTGAATGCCAAATGTTTTGTCGAAGGAGAAGAAGTTCTCAAATAACATGTTATAATAGAAATTATAATTCTCAACCATATTGGATGTTGTACGGCTGAAATTACCGCCATTCAAAGGATAGTTGAAAGTTTTATCATGGTAATTTCCACCCGAAAGCCTTGCCTGTGATTTAAATGTAAGGCCCCTCAGGATATCCAATTCACCGCTTAGATCTATTTCAGTTCCTAAACTTCTGCTATTATAAGGAGAAAGGTAAACTGAAGCCAGTGGATTGTTAGCATCGGTCAGGTCGGTTACTTTATCGCAACGTGAATATCCACCTAGATTAGTCGGGTCATATACCTCAAGATATGGAGGCATGCGCAATGCATCGTTAAAATTGGCTGTACCACCGTTGTAGATATCATTCTTTATACGAATATTTTCGTTAAATCTCAGTCTTTTCTTGAGTAGTTGTTCTGAAAGTTTTACTCCAAAGGTAAAACGTTCAAAATCAGAAGCAATGATGGTTGATTTTTCATTTTGATATCCTGCTGAAAATAAATAGGTTACATTTTCACTACCTCCACCAAAGCTAAGACTATGTTGCGTGGTCATCGCTCTTCTGAATATTTCACTTTGCCAATCAGTGCGGGTAATTCTAACATCCGGAGTAAGTAATTTATCTGATAATACCAATCCATTATTCTTCTGTATGTCGGCTACAACATCTACATATTGAGTAGCATTCATCATGCTCATACGTTTTGTAACTTCAGCAACACCTACAGAGCCTTCATAATTCACTTTTATATCTCCGCTTTTTCCACTTTTAGTGGTCACAATTACTACTCCATTCGCGGCGGCAGAGCCATATATTGCAGTGGTGGAAGCATCTTTAAGTACCGTAATATTTTGAATATCGTTTACAGGAACTGAATTAATATCGCCTCCTGCAATACCATCAACCACGTATAGCGGGTTGACGTTGGTGAAAGACCCCATACCTCGAATGATAATTTTAGCGCCAGCACCCGGATCACCTCCATTATTTACTACCTGAACACCTGCTATTTTTCCCTGCAATGCCTGGTTAACATCAGTAGTTGCTAAACCCACTATAGCATCGCTGTTTAGAACAGACATAGAAGATGCGACATTTTTCTTTTTAGCAGAGGTGTAACCTATAACGACAACTTCTCCCAGCTTCTGCAAATCGGGAACCATTTTCATATTAATGACGGCCTGTCCATTCACGGCAACCGTTTGGCTTAAATAGCCCACAAACGAAAATTCCAGCTTTACATTTGAGTTAGTTACTTCAAGAGCATATTTACCATCGATATCGGAAATTGTACCGAGAGACGTTCCTTTAACAACTACGGTAACCCCAGCTAAGGGATTGTCTTTTTCATCGGTCACAGTTCCGGTTATTTTCAGTTGTTGAAGAAAATCATTCGAAGCAACAACAATAAGATTGTTTGGCAGAATTTTATAAGCTAACCCAGATCCCTTCAATGCTTCATTCAGTATATTATCAAGTGGTGTATCAAGTTCATCCATTGTTACCTGAATGTTTTCAACAGCATCATTTCTAAATAAAAACTTATAAGAGGTCTGAAGTTCGACAGACTGAAACAGCTCTTTAATGCTTGCATCCTTTAATTGGATGGAAACCTTTTCCGCCTGAGAATACCCGTTTGAGGCAAAGGTCGCAAAACAGATAAGCAATAAAAAGGTTGTTAGTTTCATAATCAGAAGTAATTTTTTAAGGCAACAATAGCTATTATTTTGTAATAGAAATCGATTTTTTTTCATAGTTTTGTAACGTTAAATGGTTAGTTTTAATTTCTTAGACGGATCATTTGCTGGCGAAGGATGCTGCAAACATCTTTCGCCTTTTGTTTTTTTTAGTTTATTCATAGGCAATTACCTTTAAGGTTTATAAATTCAGTTTTTTGATATGGTAATAAGGTTTTGCTTTATATTATAATTAAAAGGAGTAACTGTTACAAGGGCTTTCAGAACCTGTTCAAGAGTCTCTTTGTCAAACTTTCCTGTAAACCTGGCTGAATTTAATTCCGGATAATTAACAACGATCTTCACGTCGTACCAACGTTCGATTCTTACAATCAGGCTGCTAAACTGCTCATTATCAAAAATCAATCTGTTTTCTTTCCAACCAATTGTTTGTTCAGTCTTTAAGAATGTTTGCGAATTGATTGTCTTAAGTTTAGCAGGAACAATTTGATCATTGGTCGAGTGGGTTTTATTGATTGATTCAAAATTATTTTTGGATTTATCAAAAATGGCAATTTGGTTAGGCTTAAGTACAATCGGCTTCCCACTTTCAGTTTTGTCAGAACTGGCAAAGATTTCAACCTTTCCCGAGACAAGTGTTGCTTCTTCAGTATTGTCATCTGGATAAGCCTTAATATTAAATGTAGTACCTAATACTTTCAGTTTAATTCCACGGGTGTTCACATAAAAGGGTCGTTCACTATCTTTAGTAATACTAAAAAATCCTTCCCCAATCAAAGAAACTGAGCGACTTATTGAGTCAAAGCTCAAAGAGGAATATATTAGATCTGACCCAGAATTAAGGTTTACAACCGAGCCATCCGGGAGTATAACCCGTGATTTTGATCCGTAAGGTACCTCAATCCGTGTGATTTGTCCTTTCACAGCCGTTTGTGGAGTTATCGTTTTTCTGAATAAAATAGATTGAGTCAGCCAGAAAAGCCCAAATGCAAGAACAAAAACAGCTGCATACCGCATTAATGTCATGATATAAGCTCTTAAAACTACCCTCTCTGGGCTTTCTGTTGCTGACTTCAAACCAACCCTAGTAAAACTAACATCCCTAACTATTTTATCATAAATACCCTTAGAATCAATAGTTTCATTATACTCACCTGCTTTTTCCCATATCACTTTATAATGGGATAATATTTCATGCTGCGGCTCTTTATCTTTTAAATAGTTCAATAAAAAAACCATCTCATCATCTGTAATTGATTCCAGATAATAATTTTCAATTAACTTTTCAATTTGCATCTTATTTTCCATGCTATATGTATATTGTATTGGGTATAGAATTTCCGTGACAAAAAATGATAAAAAATTATTATGATTTAGTATATAAAATTGCATAGAAACTTAATGCACTATCAATGTGAATGTTACAAAATTTAAATGAATAGCTCTTTCACGAATTGCATACATTAATTTTGATTTCAAAGTTTTTCTGCAATTCGAGAACTAATTATAATGAGTTTTATACTTATCCTTTATAAATTTAAGTGCTCTCCTGATTTGGGTATCGACAGTATTCTCTGTTATATTCAGTTGTTCTGCGATCTGCTTGTAGGTTAAGTCCGTAAAGCGGCTAAGTTTAAAGATTTCGCGTTGTCGTTCAGGGAGTCTTTCAATCAGAGATTCAAAGAAAGTCAGCAACTCATTGAATAAAATCTCATCCTTAGTGGATTCATTCGTGTAATTTGATTTATCATTGAAATGGTCAAAAGCTGCTTTTTTATATACCTGATGTCTGAAATCCTGATATACCATGTACCTGGCGACGGTAAATAGATAGCAGGCGAGGTCTTTATTTTCATCCACCTGGACACGTTGTTCCCAAAGTGCTATAAAAACCTTTTGAACCGTCTCCTGGGCCTCATCTGAAGATTGAAAAAGATGAAGACAGAAGTTGTAGATACGCTTATGATATAGTGAAAAGATTCTCTCGAAGGATGGAATACTCCCCTTCTGCAAACCCAATATCAATGTTTTTTCATTCGAAAAAGACATATTTTATTATTAATCCTGTAAATATATTAATAATTCAATATTAGAAACTTCATTGTTTAGATTCTCATTTTTGGTTGCCAGAACTTTTATTATTAAAATGGCAACGGATTGAAACACATTGTAAACCTCCCTTCGCTGCAATTAAAGAATCATAATCTTTTTAAGACAACAAAATGCAAAGGTTGATTTTACTCACTCATTTAACAATCATTTTGCATCTTCATCAATCAATTTGATGGAGATGTTTTTTCTTTAGGGAAAATTACACGAACTCAGTTGTTTAAAGATACCAAATTAGATAATACATATTCTATATAATGCTGTTTTATATTTTTAAAAAAAAATTTAAATATTTCAGAAAGGCATTTTGGCCAAGATCATTTTCATTTTGGGAATAAATTTTCTTCTGAGTTTTTATCCTGATTTCTATCCTTCCTAGTATTTATGATAAATAAAAGTGCTAAAAGTGTTTTGTTTGAAATAAATCCATAGCATGATACTAAAAAATATTATAACCTGTCTGGAATTTTAGTGATTGTTGACAATATAGAGCTTCGGGAATATTTTGCCGGGCACAATTATATCGTAAAATTGATGCAGTTTCAGGTCAGTCAGCTAACGAGTTCATAAGAATTGTAAGACTTAAAAGCGATCGATCCTCCTATTCGCAATAAACCTAATTGGATATTAGCCAAGGAGATCTGGCTACAATGGCAATCCTATTTTGCGGATCAGTTCTATATATCTTTTGTCAGAACGGATGGAAGCCCCGCGCGGATCGACCTTTAGCCAGACCAGAAAATTGGAGTGTTCTTCATAGGACTTGTCGAGCCATTGAAAGGCCTTGTCTTTTTCGCCCATACCAGCATAGATCAGTGCCACTCCATAGGATGTAACAAATTCCTTTGAAGAAAACATTGCCAACGTGTCCAACATTCTCCGGGCATTTGCAACTTCCTGCATTTCCCCGTATATATTACCGATGCTGGCAAGTGCTACCGGCCAATCTGGAATAACAATTAACGTTTTTTTATACTCAGCAACGGCCTCCCTGTACATCTTCTTTTGCTGGTAGGCGCGGCTAAGCCAGAGATGCGCATTAGGATATTGAGGACTTAACTCGAGAGTTGATTTTAAGTTAGAAGAGGTCACAAAGAAGAAAAAATGACTCCAAGGCCGGCGTTAAAACGAAAAGAATCTTAAGTTACATACGCTTTTATCATTTAAACTGCTCCGGTGAATAAGTAATTTTGAAAATGAAATTGCCATTTTTATCATTATAGGAATAGATCCAGGTCAGATTTTTATCAAGGTACTTACTTAAAGCAGGTGATGTTTTAATCTTATTCAGAATAACCGGTTCCATAAATGTTTTCAGGTTACCTATAGAAAGTGAATCCTTATCGCGATAAATAAGTGTATAATTAAAATGGAGGGTGTTATCTGCCAGAGCTTTTACCTGATCCAATCTTGTCTCCAAATCAATCATGGTCGGGCAATGCTTGTTCATTTCTTTTGTAAACTTCAAAACGGCTCTATCTGGCGAGGAAGATTTAAAAAATAATATATGTATAGCAACGAAAAGTAAAACACAGAGCAATATTGCTCCGAATATCATTAATTTTTTGCTCATTATTCCAAGTATTGAGTTATCAAATTCAGTATAACCAAGACATGAACTTACCCATGGATATTCTTCGATCCTGATAAATCCTTCTTCACTGAATTGGTGAACAGGAGATTTAATCCTTAAGTCGACTAATGCAAGACCCGTTCACAAGAGTCATTAAAGCAACAATGGGAAAAGGTCCAATCAAGTATAAAATTTCATCAGTATTAATTCTTCTACCTGCAAACTGGACACTTCAATAAGTCCTTTGTTTCTGGTTCAACTGCAAATTCTTTGCCGCATTTTTCACATTTAACCTGACTTTTGTCTTGTGCCAGAAGTCTGCTGGCAATTGCCGTGTTAAACTCCGTAGCCTGTAAATCCCTTACTCTGGAATAATTGTCTCTGCGAATATTTGCAGCTACAAAATCCTCCTCTTTCTGAATTGGTATATCTATTTCATCTTTCATTTTGCAAAGATACGAATAAACTCACCCACGACCTAAAGTTTAATTAGTTCCACCCTCCTGTTCTTTGCTTTTCCTTCTGAAGTTGTATTTGGTGCAATAGGTTCAGTCTCACCTTTACCGTCAGTTTCGATCCTAGTTGCTTCAATACCGTATTCGGTGCTTAAAGCGTTTTTAACTGAAATGGATCTCCGTTTAGAGAGGTCAAGGTTTTTGGCATCATCACCATCACTGTCAGTATGTCCTATTATCTTTATTTTTACTGTCGGATTCTCCTTCAGAACAGTGGAAATCTCCTTCATTGTACCAGCCGATTCGGGTTTAATCTTATCACTTCCCGAATCGAAATAGATTCCATAAGTAACTAGTTTCCCTTCAGTTATCAGTTTATTACGCATATCCGGTGCACCGACTGCCACCCTGAAATTTGCGATTAAATCTTGTGCTTCAGAAGCTGTTTCAAATCGAATAGCATTATATCCCAGACCGGGGGCAAGTGCTTTTGCCAGATCAAATATTTTGACTTCATTCAAATAGGCTCTCACCCGGGTCTTTTGAACCCAGAAAGATAATCTCGTCTTTTGATTAATAACTAACGGATTATTCTCAGTATTTCCATTCAGATTGTAAGCTCCTTCCGAATAGGTTGAATATTCATGCTGATAATTACCGAAGTTCATCCTGATGCCAGCTACTCCCGGGATAGCACCACCCTCATTAAGGTCATTCGGATTTAGGGCAGAATAGATATAAAAACCCAGAACAATAGTCTTTTCATCATTGGCTCCCGGTATTGGCAATAAATCAAATTCAACGGTAAAATTATCGGGAAATACCTTTTTTGTTGTCGGGACAAAAGTCGCACCAGCACCCAGTTTCAGCCATCTTCCGGGGAAAAGGTTTGTTGTGACAATCTCTCCCGAACCATTAGTATTCCATAAAGCCGGAAAATCACCAATATTATCCTGAGTGAAGTCATCAAAAAACATTAACGATTCTCCCGGAATAAAATCGTATTTGGAGGTGGCACTAAGTTTTTGCTCTGCCTGACCTGCTTGTTGAGCATCCTGACCTGAGAGTGTTGCATAACTCAGAACAAATATCAAAACAAGAAAAAGGCAATTCGTTTTCATAAGATCGGTTTTAGTAATTAATTATCTATTAATGTTGTAATAAACTTACAAATAAAAAATGAAATTGGAACAAGAAACTCAGAAATATAAATTGAAGTTAAAAAATATTGTTTCATGAAACCGAAATAATAACATAAATTTATGATTACAAAACCTTACATGAAATGAATAAAAATAAAATCAACCGCCGTCTGTTCATTAAAAATACAACATTAGCTGCAACTGGCATGACTTTGGGAGGAAAGGGAGCTTTTGCAGCAAGTCCATCACGTTCAAAGAATTTATTACCAAAGTGGAAAGGTTTTAATCTGCTTGATTATTTTTCGTCATCCCAGCCCGGAAACACGGATGCTAACAGGACGACTGAGGATGATTTTAAATGGATGTCTGACTGGGGTTTCGATTTTGTCAGGCTGCCAATGGCCTACCCAAGATATCTTTCGTTTGACCATTCTAAAGATATAACTGTTGATGAAGTATATAAAACCAACCCAAAAGTCCTGGATGAGATTGATCAACTGGTATTTATGGCTCATAAGCACGGGTTGCATGTTAGTCTTAATCTGCACAGGGGGCCGGGATATTGCATAAATGCAGGGTTCCATGAACCTTTTAATCTGTGGAAAGATAAAGCAGCTCAGGATGCCTTTAATTTTCATTGGGGTATGTGGGCCGCACGTTATAAAAACATTCCATCTGAAAAACTAAGTTTCGATCTTCTCAATGAACCTGCCTTCATAGAAGACATGAATGACCAGTTCGCTAAAAAAGGCCTTGTCCCAGGTGAAATATATCACAAGGTTGCTGAAGGTGCTTCGAAAGCAATCAGGACAGCCAGCCCAAATCGACTCATAATAGCTGATGGAAATGGTGGCGGAAATAATGTAATTCCCGAGTTAATTGATCTGAATATCGGCCAAAGTTGTCGTGGTTACTGGCCTGGACTGGTCTCTCATTATCAGGCTCCATGGGTCTGGAAAGACCCGTCGAAAGCACCCTCTCCGGTATGGCCAGGCACTATTGATGGTAAAATTTATGGCAGGCAACAGCTGGAAGACTTTTACAAACCATGGATCGACCTGCTGGATAAAGGAGTAGGTGTCCATTGCGGGGAATGCGGCTGCTGGAAAAAAACACCTCACGCAATATTTCTGGCATGGTTCGGAGATGTAATCGATATCCTTACAAAAAATGGTATCGGTTATGCTCTCTGGAATTTCAGAGGTGATTTTGGTATCCTTGACTCAGATCGTGCTGATGTGAAATATACAGACTGGTATGGACATAAGCTTGATAGTAAGTTGCTTGATCTATTGAAAAAATACTAAATGGCAGAGGGCACTAAGCCTTCTAGATATTCGGCTCCCAGCCATTTTCGTATTCCCGACTCCAGAGTGTCGTTGCCTCTTTGTCACCGATAATATGCCCATTTGAGGGATCGATATTCAGAGTATGTCCTACCCGCTGAGAGATATTCCCAAGCTGCATCCACAGGGTACTTTTGTGACCGTTCAAGGCATCTGCAAATGGCTTCCTGTTATTACGGATATTTTCCAGATAATTTGCAACATGAAGGGCATCAAGCTCTTCACCCGGACTTGTAGTATTGAGTCCTTCGGTAATTACAATATCAGATTTTACGTCCTTCACCAGTTTATTCTTATTATCAAAAATCATATAACTATTATCACCGGTATGAAGTGAACCGTTTTCTCCATGAAAAATGACACCCCGTGACCGGTTATCATTATAACTTCCGTTGCAACTTCTTCCTTCCCATACGATTGTTGCATCCGGAGCCTCAAATGTAATAACTTGTGTATCCGGCGTTTCCCAGTCATCTTTAAACTGATAACGTCCACCCACAGAATTCACTTTAAGAGGATAATCCAAACCCAGTCCCCACCTTGCAACATCAATATCGTGAGTTCCATTATTTAACGCTTCTCCTGTACCCCAGTTCCAGAACCAGTGCCAGTTATAATGAATAAGGTTATCCTTATAAGGTCGACGCGGTGCGGGTCCCTGCCATAACTCATAATCAAGGTTAGAAGGAACCGGTACTACTTTCCCGATCCCGATCGGTCCCCTCGTATTTGCATACCATGCTTTGGCCATATAAACCTTACCGATAACACCATTTTTCAGCTCTGCAATTCCCTGGGTAAGTGTAGGCCAGGAACGGCGCTGCGTCCCAATCTGAACAATCCGTTTGTACTTTTCAGCCGCTAAAACCAGCATCTCTCCCTCGTGAGGATTATGACTCAGTGGTTTTTCAACATATACATCTTTTCCGGCTTTAAGGCATAAGATTGAAGCCGGTGCATGCCAATGATCAGGAGCAGCAATATAAACAGCATCCATATCTTTATTATCCAGAATCCTGCGAAAATCCCTGATGCCTTCAGTTTCCTTTCCTGTGACCTGTTTAACAGATTTAATCCCTTTCCGGATGGCCAAATCATCAACGTCGCAGATATAAATAACTTCAGCGTTTTTTTGTCTTGCAAATGTTCCAGCCATTGAGGTACCACGACTATTGCACCCTATTACTGCAACGCGGATGACTTCATTTGCACCTGAAATACGATGATAACTGCGGGCAGTTGAAGCTAAAATTTTGCCTCCAACTGTTAATCCCACTGTTCCTGCTACAGCCTTTTTTAGAAAATCTCTTCTTGAATCTGACATGATATCACTATTTACAAGCCATCACTCCTTTTAGATACCCAATAGATTCGGCAATGCCAGGAAGAGGGTCTGTCATATCTTTTTCAAACTCAAGGCTGCACGATCCGGAGTATTTTATTTTGCGAAGTGTGTCAACAACATTCGGAATGTTGATTATACCACGACCCATTTCAACAGTTATTCCCTCTTTTGTAGCTTTATCAACGTCCTTTATATGCAGGTCATAAATCCTTGATCTGTACTTTAATATATCGACTACAGGATCCTGTCCGTCGCGCGTGGTATGCCCGATATCGATGCAAATCCCAATTCGGGCATCAAGATCCTTAATATGATTCCAGATATCTGCAGCGTTGGGGTATAATGGATTGTCAGGACCATGATTATGAATAGCCAGTTTAAAGTCATAAGATTTTATCTTTTTCTCCACATAAGGAAGAAGAGTATAATCAGGTGCTCCCACTATCATTTTTACTCCCGCCATTTTTGCATATTCAAAAGCCAGATCAACTGACTCCTGTGTCTTCATATAAACAACACCGACTGTATAAACTTTAATTCCGCCAGATTTAAATTTTTCAATAACTTCATTAATCTGTTCCTTGGTGCTGTTCATAGGCATATGAAAATCTTTCAGAGAGAGATTGGAAACTCCGACCCTTTTCATCATTTCTATGGTTTTCTCAACGGTAAACTCCTTGAATGTATATCCCGCCATACCAATACTGAAAGTGTTTACGATTTTATCTACGGGGACCGGCATGCCTTGAGAGGCATATAAAGAAGAGGCACCTGCTGCAAGAACTCCTGTCCCTGCTAACTTTAAAAACTGACGACGTGAATTCATAATTCTATTTTTATGTTATCTGCAATCTGTTCAATAATAAATTCAATTCCGCAATTCATCGGGGTTTTCTGATAACCATATTATTATCGATTAACCGGCTGTTATAAGTTTGAATAATGGCTTTCAACTTATCTTCCATCTGTTTCTCAAGTTCCGGCTCTTTTCCGATAAGATTATTTTCAAGAAACAAATCATTTTTAAAATTATACAGCCCAACCGTCTTATTATCAATCATTTCAAGTATATGATCTTTCATATAAAGGTTATATGTACTTCCGTTAGTATTGAATGCAAAAGATTCATAGGAGTCATCTAACAGATTATTACCGAAGGCAATATACTCCTCATCATAATTCAGATAATTCAGTACGGTTGGCATTATATCTATTTGTTGTGCAATCCGATGTTTAATACCCTTCAGGTCACTACCCGGTTTAAAAAATATTATCGGTACGCAGTAGGCACCAAAATTATTCTGAAATTCTTTATGTACCGATTCATTCGTATGATCAGCTGTAAGAACAAAAAGAGTATTTTTATACCACGGGCTTTTAGAAATCTGATTAAATAATTCGCGCAAAGCAAAATCACTGTAACCTATAACTTCAAGGATTGGAGCAGGACCCTTTTTAAACTTACCTGCATATTTTTCAGGGACTTTAAACGGATGATGAGATGATACTGAGAATATTGAAGCTAAAAATGGCTGTTTAAAAGTACTTAACTTTTCTCCAAAAAATTTAAAGAAAGGCTCATCCCAAACTCCCCATATACCATCAAAATCTGCTTTATCCGGATATTGATTAAGTCCAATGTAATCATCAAATCCCGCCATCTTTGTGAATGAATCAAATCCCATGGATCCGTTAGGAGCACCATGAAAATATGCAGAATAATATCCTTTCCTTTTAAGTAACTCAGCAAGCCCGTTGATCTGATTATTGGCATAATGAGAAATAGTATATGGTGTTTCGAGGGAAGGGACTGACGCCAGAACTGAAGGCATTGCATCAATAGATTTCTTTCCGTTGGCAATAGAGACATCAAATGTAAGACTGACATTAATAAGAGAATCTATAAATGGCGTGTAACCCTTATATGTTCCTCCCTCAAGGCTGGGGTTCAGCGATCCGATATATTCTCTTGCAAAGCTCTCAAGAATAATTATAACCACATTCTCGTTGGTAAAAGGTTTTGTTTTTAACGGAGTATGAAGAGGGTTGTAAAGTTCATTTAGCTTTATATCATCATAAAATTTATATTTCACCAGGGCTTTTTTACCAAAAGTTCTGAAAATACTGAAAGGTGTGTTCAATACAATTGCCACATCGCGTGGTGTTTCAACATAGCGTGCAGCGTTGCTTATTGTAATCGGACGCGTTGAGTGCTTATAACCGCCTCGAGCTGCACCTATAACTAATGCAATAACCAGAGGAATCATCAGAATATTTACAGAATAATATCCGATCCTGTTGACACTCCCGGGTTTTTCAACTTTTACTTTTTTATAGAAATAAACCATCAGGAACCAGACAAAAAAAGTAAACAGTGTTGCCGGCCAGTAATCCAGCAGAAATCTGAAAAACAGTTTTCCATTATTTGATTCATGCTCAAATGTTTTGAAAACATCCGCAGTTGCTCTTTTATCAACAAACCTGTAGTAAACAAAATCCATCCCATTCATTGCAATTGCAATACCATTTGTTATAAAGAAGATATACTTCAGAATTGACTGATAAACATCTTTATAGCGGACTTCAAGAGGAACAATGTGTAAAAGGATGAAAAGCATATTGATATATACCACTGCGGAAATATCAAACGATAAACCTCCTTTCAGCATTGTAAGTAATTGACTTACTGTTACTCCTGGAAACATTTTGAAATTAAACAGAAAGAATCCAATTCTGCATATAGAGAACAGGACCATCATCAGTAGAATCCTGTATATAAGAACTACAAATATATTTCTGGAGAATACCCAGTTTTTCATATTATAATTTGTCATGCGTTAATCTCTTCTGACCCGGACAGATCATATTATAAATTGAAGTGATAAAACTATAAAAACTACTTCGAAGTTGCAAGTTTGACATTATTAATCCAGTACAATTCTGATGCTCCTGCACCGGATGAGTGTGAATGAAATACTGAAGACGGTGCCGGGCCCCTGTTTTCTGCAGGCTTATTAACAGGCAAAGAACCATATTCTATTCCAAAAATAAAGGGCATAGTACCATGACCCTCTCTTGAGTTTCGGACAGGAAGTTTGGCAATCGGCATTATCATTTTGTAATAAAATATTCCTTCTTCATCGCATTTAACTGATCCTCTGAAATTATCACGATTTTCTGATGGAAAGTGCCTTTCCTGTTCGTTTGTAAATCCGATTAGTTCAATTGTATTTGCTAATGAAAGTGGAGTAACCGGCTTTCCATTTGGATTTGTATTGTTTTCAGATGGATCAGATTTTTTATGAACTGCCTGATTTTGAGATCCAACAGGAAATCTGACACCCATTTTTTTTTCTTCCTTTCCATCCATACTTATCCATATTGTGAGTCCCTCTTTCAAAATCCTGTTCTGAATTCCCTGATCTTCAACCTTAATGTCGATATAAATATTGTCGTTGTCGTTTGAAAGAAAACAATACAGTTTAGTTTTTCTGATCAGATGATAATCAGATCCTTTAATTTCATCACTAACATGCCATTGACTTAGATTCAGATTTCCTTTCTGGGCATTGAGACTGCTGCACACAAAGAAGGATAAAATCAATACTGATGATTTCATAATATTAACTTTCGATTCTACTTTTTAAATCTTCCAATATAATCAATCATTTAAACTGAAAACGCCAGGTCCGATAACAGAGAACAGCTGTCGAATCCTGGCGTTGAAATACTTATAGGTTACTTGTTCTTGGGTAGATCTTTCATCATCTCATTGACATCTTTATTATTAAACTCATTCATAAACCGACGAGCCCTTCTTTGTGCGCCAAATCCAATCAACATGAACACTACAAAAATTACAGCTAAAACATATGATACAATTTTTGTCGTTTCAGGATTTGTTTTCAGGGCTTCAATAAGACCGTTATAAAGCAGCCACAAAGCAAAGATATTAACTACCAGACTAATTACTACCCCTAAATAGAGATTAAAGTGACCAGCAAAACCGAAGAATGCACTTATGGGCATCACTACCATTACGGCAGCTGTTACTCTGATATTAGCCTCAAAATCAGTACTTCCCTTGCAAATTGAAGATATAACAAGTAATATGACAGCACCGATAAACAGTCCTATAATAGCGCCAATAATTGACCAGATAATAACCATTACTCCGATTGCGCCTCCAAACATACCACCGGTCATTGCACCGATTTTGAGAAGACTCCAGATAAATGCTATTGCTCCTGCAATCGCACCATAAATTACTGCCTTGATCAAAGGTTCCGTCATACCTCCCGTGGTTTTCATGGTTGAGAAGTAAGATTTCGGATTTACCAGGACATCTTTGGATTCCTTAATAAACAGATTAAAATCAAAAGTACTGTCACTCATAGTTAAAAGGATTAATAGTTTAATAATTAACGATCAGTAAATTGAAAATTAAAAAACCAAATTAAAAAAAAATCTTAAAATCGTCATAGATTGACAAAAAAATGGCGTGAATTATTCAAGATAAGTGTATCCATACAAACCTGAACGGTAATTCGACAGAAATTCTTTGCCCTCTTCAAGAGTTATTATTCCGGCTTTTACTGAAGTTGTTACCCACGATTCAACAGTTCGCACCATTTTCTTTGAGTTATACTGAACATAATCAAGCACCTCTGCAACAGTCTCTCCGTCAATCACCTGATCGATCTTATAGCCATCAGAATCAACAGAGACGTGAACAGCATTTGTATCGCCAAACAGATTATGCAGGTCACCCAGTATTTCCTGGTATGCACCAACCAGAAAGACCCCCAGATAATATGGCTCCTTCCCTTTCAAAGAGTGAACAGGCAGGTGGTGCGATGAATTTCGTGTTGAAATAAAATTATCAATTTTCCCATCCGAATCGCAGGTCATATCCTGGATAGTAGCATTACGTAATGGTTCCTCATTAAGCCGGTGAATAGGCATAATCGGGAAGATCTGATCAATTGCCCATGCGTCAGGCAGTGACTGGAAAAGTGAAAAATTGCAGAAGTATTTGTCGGAAAGGATCCGTGAAATCTGTCGTAACTCTTCCGGTACATGTTTGGTTACATTGGCCATTTGATAAACTTTCCGTGCGACAGACCAGAAAAGTCTTTCTATCTGGGCCCTGGTTTTCAGGTCAATAAGACCGAAACTGAACTTGTCAAGAGCCTCCTCTCTTATCTGCTGGGCATCGTGCCAAGTCTCAAGCATTCTCGACTGGTTAAAGTTATCCCATAGAAGGAAAAGTTCTTTTACCAGTTCATGGTCATGATCATTAAGATGGTCTTCGACATCCCATGATGGAAGTGTGGTTGTTTCAAGAACTTCAAAAATCAGAACAGAATGATGGGCAGTAAGTGAACGGCCTGATTCGGTTATGATATTCGGATGAGGAATATTGTTTTTGTTACTCGCATCAACAAATGTGCTTATAGAATCATTCACATACTCCTGGATAGTATAATTGACACTGCTTTCGCTGTTTGAGGAGCCTGTACCATCATAGTCAACGCCCAGACCACCTCCTATATCTACGAATTCCACATTAAAGCCCAGCTGCCGGAGCTGAATGTAGAACTGAGATGCTTCACGCAATGCAATTTTTATCCTGCGTATTTTTGTGACCTGGCTGCCAATATGAAAATGGATCAGCCTGACACAATTTCTCATTTTGTTTTTCTCAATGTAATCTATTGCTTCAAGCAATTCGCTCGAAGTCAGCCCGAATTTGCTGATATCTCCACCGGAATCTTCCCATTTTCCGCTGCCAACACTTGCAAGTTTAATCCTGATCCCAAGATTTGGTTTCACTTTCAGCCGTTTTGCTATCGATGTGATCAGCTTAAGTTCATTAAGTTTTTCAACTACCAGGAATATTCTTTTCCCCATCTTCTGAGCAAGAAGTGCAAGCTCAATATAATCTTCATCTTTATAGCCATTGCAGATTATAAGGGACTCAGGATCGGTATTAATGGCAATCACAGCATGAAGTTCAGGTTTGGAACCTGCCTCCAGACCTATGTTAAATTTTTTTCCATGACTCACAATCTCCTCAACTACAGGCCTCATCTGATTCACCTTTATCGGATAAATAATAAAGTTTTGGGCTTTATAACCATACTCCTCTGAAGCCGATTTAAAACATTTCGAGATACTTATGATACGATCATCCAGAATATCAGGGAACCTGACCAGTACCGGAGTCGACACATCTGATAATATCAGTTCATCAAGAAGATCTTTCAAATCAACAGAAAATCCGTTTCTCTGCGGAGTAACAATCACGTGTCCCTTCTCGTTTATTGAAAAGTAATCAACTCCCCACCCCTTTATGTTATACAATTCAGCTGAATCTTCTACTCGCCATTTTCTCATAATCAGATATATTGCCTTGTTTTTTCACTGCCAAAGTTGAGAAAAAAAAATTAAAAAACAGGTTTTGTTTTTAAATCTGTTTTTTCCAATATCTTATACACCGGAAATGGATTATAACCAATACCCCACTGAGGTACAAGATAACGGTCAAAGAAGTTCCAGAATACTAATCCGTCATTCGACTGTGGTTCAAGTAAATATGCAGCAAGGCTTCCAAGTCGCTGAGAAGTTCTGACAACTATTGTACCAGCAGGGAAATCAACCGGACCACTAATGTACTTCCCATTAATGGAATTTGTATAATGACCTTGATTTAGCCTTGTTGTTCCCTTAAGATCGCTGATTTCAAATTGCTGAACTTCAATTTTAGAATCAGATGACAGCTTTTCCAGCTTAATGCCGTGTGTCTTCAGGAGATCAGTTATAACCGGATCGCTTGTTGTTATAAGGTAAGCAAAGGGAAATCTGACATTTTTTGTCGGATAATAATCAATAAAATACGGTACAGTTACATCCTTCTGCTTTTCAGTTCTCCTGTAATTCTTCCTTCCGTTTGAATCATTAATCAGCTCTGCCTCATATGTTCTGATTGTAACTTTATAGGGCGAAGGCCGTACCTTGTACTCAATTGCAAAAGAGTCTGAAACGGCAGGATTAGCTCCGCGTGCTATTGTTCTTTTATCAACATCATTTAATATATTTTTAATTTCGGATTTATGAGCAGAAGTATATTCCATTAAGGAATGTATCAGATAATAACATCCCATAACCCGCGACTTGAAATCAGCATAGACATAATTTTCATTAAGAATGCCCAGCCTGTTCCTTATTCCGAAATAGTTGGTCATGTAACGTGGTTCCGATGCATCAAGCACCCATCCTTCAGCCGGGTCCATCATATCGAAGAACTCACCATAGAAACAGTTTTCTGTCTTATACTTACCAGATAGTGTCTTCGACATTTCAGGCATCATTTTATCGCGCATATAAGTAATCAGGGAATTATCACCGTCAGGGTTAACCATCCAGGTAAAAGTTGTCGGTTCCACGTGATAGGATCCGTCAGTTGTATGGCAATCCATAAAAACTGCGGGGTCCCATTTATCAAAAACGTTGGTCAAAACTCCTCTGACTTCAGGTGATTCGGCTTTCATCGCATCACGGTTCAGGTCCAGAAACTGACCATTGTACCTCACGCCGACGCCATTCGAAGGACCATTCTGATAGGTTCTGTTAAGAGGGCTGATCTTCTCATTACCGTCAGGATTAAACAAAGGACAGATAAGAAGTATGACATTTTTGAGAATTTCAGCATTTTTCTCACTAAGTAAATCCCTTACATACATCAGAGCAGCCTCTTTCCCCTCAACTTCACCTGCATGAATATTTGCCTGAATATACACTACAATCCTTTTGTCATTGACAAGGCCTATTGGAGACTTTGGCAATGGATTTCCAATAATTAAAAGAGGGACTTCCCTTCCCTCAGTCGATGTAGCCAGAGTCTCTATCCTTATATATTGTGAGGATTTTCTCAGCTGATCGATAAATATTTTTACGTCACTATAATCTGAAGTTGATTTAAAATCAGATTTTTCTGCAACAGTCTTAAGGTTGACCTGTCCGAAAACACTAAATCCGGTTGATAATATTGCTAGCCAGATGATAAAAGATCTTTTCATAGTTTTTACCTCGTGAATAAATCAGGCGATAAAAGTAAAAATAATTAATATCGATTATCCTGATTTATTCTTATATGAGAGAATGATTCTGCAATAAATGCTCTTAGAGCGTTATAAATTGAACTAATTAAAAGAATACAAAAAATAATTTAGATTATTTCAAATTAATTTCGTAGCTTGCGCCATTAATTTAAAAACAGAATAAAATGAACAAAGGAACAGTAAAATTTTTCAACGTATCAAAAGGATTCGGATTCATTAAAGATGCAGATTCGGATAATGAATATTTTGTACACGTATCAGGTCTTAAAGATCAGATTAAAGAGAATGATGAAGTTACATTTGAACTTCAGGAAGGTAAAAAAGGAATTAATGCAGTAGACGTTAGACTAGCTTAGTTATCCATACAAAGATTTATTATTCAATCCCGGTCGAACGACCGGGATTTTTTATTCAGATAACCGCAAAGATTTCAAAGTTTTACGCAAAGGTCGTAAATAAATTTTAGTCCCATATTCAGATTAAGGAAATCAAGACATTAAGTCATCAAGACAATTATTTCTATTGTCTTTTCTTTTCTTCTTTTTTAGCTTTTTTTGCGAGGCGCTTCTCTTTCAGACTCTTTGTAGGCTCTTTTTTGTTCTTTGTCTGTTCTTTTGCTTTTTCGTGTGACATGGCTATTTATTTTAAGTTAATAAAAAGTTATCCCAAATATAGAAAAAATCATCAATACTCTTATAATATTCATGTCATAACAATAATCACCGATTATAACATCTTCCCTGCTTCCTTATCAATGAACCAACTCAGCCGGCCATAAACAGGAACAATATAAGTTGCAGGATAGTTTAATGATGATGGATCTTTTTTAAACATTTTTTCAACAATTTCCTTCTTCTTCTTTCCTGCCACAAGAAATGATACTGCATCGGCATTATTAATGATCTTTCCGGTAAGAGTTATTCTTTTTTGATGCGTAACAGGATGAAAAGCCACATCACAAATCTTTTCAGAATCCAGCAATTCCAGATGTCCGGGAAAAATTGAAGCCGTATGTCCATCTTCACCCAAACCGAGAAGAATGAGATCAAATAAAGGTAACCCGGCTCTTTTCCTGGTATAAAGTGATATTTCTTCCGAATAACGGGATGCTTCCTTTTCAGGATCTTCTTCTCCTTTTATCCTGTGAATGTTACGGTCAGGTATTTCAATCCGGCTTAGTAATTTTCTCAGCGTCATTCCAAAATTACTTTCAGAATTATCAGGCGGGACGCATCTCTCATCTCCCCAGAAAATCTGTACATATTTCCAGGGCACAGATTCTGCAAAATTTTCGCTCAATATTGTAAATAGTAATTCAGGAGTGGAACCGCCGGATAATGCAACGGTAAAAGGTTTAGTTTTTTTTGCCGAACCAGCTATCATATTAACCATTTCCTCAGCAAATTTCTCAGCTAATTCATAGGGTGAAGGGAATATTTTTACAATTTTATCCAAGTAGTTATTTCCGTTATGCCGTTATACCGTTGCGCCTTTACACTGTTGTGCCATTGAGCCATTACAATTCACAGTAAAGCTCCTCATCTGCCAGGTTCTTACATGGATATCTCCAGGTAAGCCCCTCACCCTCAATCAGATCGTTGGCATGCTCTGGTCCCCATGTACCTGCGGGGTAACCAAACACCTTGATTGCCTTGTTATTTGCCCAGGCTGTTTGAATCGGTTCAAGAAATTTCCAGGCTGTTTCAACTTCATCATCGCGAGAAAACAGGGTTGAATCGCCCAGCATGACATCATGAAGTAACCTTTCATATGCAGACGGTACTCTTAAATCTGCAAGGTCCTTATAATGAAAATCCATATTTACATTCTTCACATTAAATCCGGCTCCCGGTTCTTTCATATCAAATTTCAGCAAAATTCCCTCATCAGGCTGAATACGTATAATCAGTTGATTAGCAGGCACCTTCCCTGATTCTCTCTGAAAAAGGTGATGAGGTGTTTGTTTAAAATGTATAACAATTTCAGTAACGCGAGTCGGAAGCCTTTTGCCCGTACGCATATAAAATGGAACCCCGCCCCATCTCCAGTTGTCAATAAAAAATTTAATAGCAACATACGTTTCTGTCCGGGAATCAGCTGCAACTCCCTTCTCATACCTGTAACCTGTAACACACTCGCCACGAATAAGAGATCCTGTATATTGGCCCCGGATAACCTGAGCAGGCACATCTTCTTCACTGATTGGCTGTAACGACTGGAAAACCTTTAGTACTTCATTGCGGATAGCGTCGGCATCAAGCGATGAGGGGGGCTCCATTGCAGTTAATCCGACCATCTGAAGCAGGTGGTTCTGTACCATATCCCTCAAGGCTCCGGAAGTATCGTAATAACCACCTCTCTCTCCCACTCCAATATTTTCGGCCGAGGTGATCTCAATCCTGTGTATATAATTTCTGTTCCATAGTGGTTCGAAAATTCCATTTGCAAATCTTGTAACCAGCAAATTCTGTACTGTTTCCTTTCCAAGATAATGATCAATTCTGAAGATCTGATCTTCCGAAATCAGCTCATGCAAAGTCTTGTTGAGCTTCCTGCCCGACTCAAGATCATATCCAAAAGGCTTCTCAATGATTAATCTTCGGAACCCGGTTTCCTGATTACTCAGTCCTGATTTTGCCAGATTAACCGCAATGACTTCATACATGCTGGGTGGAGTTGCCATATGGAAGATGTAGTTTCCTCCAATTAAGTATTTATTATCAATCTCCAGCAATAATGATTTAAGCTCCAGATATCCATTTACTGAAATACTATCCATCGAATGATAGTAAAGATCCATGACAAAACCTGAAATAAGATTTTGATCAGTAATCTTTTCCTCAGAATACGAAACGATTGCCTCACTCATCTTTATTCTGAAATCTTCCGTTGACATTTTTGTTCTGCCAACACCGAGAATTGCATATTTCTCAGGCAGGAGTTTTTGGGTCTTCAATGAAAATATTGCCGGGATCAGCTTCCGCGAAGTAAGATCTCCTGAAGCTCCAAAAATAACAAATATGAGGTTTTTAGGATTTTCCATATGAATCTGAGAACTTGAAAAAAGGAAAAAATATTGTTACAAGATTTACAAAGTAACAAATAATTGTATAAAATGGGTAATGAAAGACGGGAATATTGGAACGACCATTTTACATTTTGTTAATTAATAAGTTAACAACTATTTAAATATTTTACAGTTTTTTGTTAATTTTTTTATTGATTTTTGCGATAATCTGAAAGAATAAGTAGTATATTTGTCGGTAAATATTAATGTAAATGAATATTTTTAGATCCATTATATCACGCCTCATTAAAAGGTTAATTGGAACTGACTGAGAATGGTGTTTGGTATCGGATTAGGGATGACCGTTCTCTCAAACACAGAGAACGGTTTTTTTGTATAAAACAGAAGAAAAATTAAGGCAATCATTATGAAAAAAGAACGCCCAAAGCAGCAGGGATTGTATCGTCAGGAATTTGAGCATGCGAATTGCGGTATTGGCTTTGTCGCACATCTTAAGGGGAAAAAGTCTCACTCAATCATCAGGCAGGGGCTTGACATACTTACTAATATGACGCACAGGGGTGCGGAAGGTGCCGATAGCAAAACTGGTGATGGAGCAGGCGTACTTATTCAGATCCCGAGGGATTTTTACCTTATCCAGGGCTATTCACTTCCTCATGAAGGACAGTTTGGAACGGGTCTTATATTCTTTCCGCAGGATAATTCTGATGCATCTAAATGCCAGGAGATTCTTGTCAGCATAATCAAGGAGGAGGGTGTCAATCTGATTGGTTTCCGTGAAGTTCCGCGCAATAACTCGGTTATTGGGGAGATATCCAGGGCTGCAGAGCCAGAAATTCTGCAGATTCTTCTTGGAGCCGATGTTCCCCAGGCAGACCTGGAACGCAAATTATATATTATAAGGAAACGGACAGAAATAGCAATCCGCAATTCTGACCTTAAACAAAAGAATTTTTTCTACATACCAAGTCTTTCCACAAAAGTTCTTGTCTATAAAGGTATGCTTACCTCCAATCAGCTTGGAGAGTACTTTCTCGACCTTAATGATGAGCGATTACAGAGCGCAATCGCATTGGTACACTCAAGGTTCAGTACAAATACCTTTCCAAGCTGGGACCTGGCTCAGCCCTTCAGGATGTTGGGGCATAACGGAGAGATAAATACAATAAAAGGGAACCGTTTCTGGATGGAAGCAAGAGAATCAATTCTTAAATCCGATAAACTGGGCGATCTTACACGATTGTATCCAATTATCGAACCCGACAAGAGCGATTCGGCATCACTTGATAATGTCCTGGAATTTCTTATAATGAGCGGTAAATCATTACCTTATGCTATGTCAGTTCTGATTCCTGAATCAATAAATGATAAGAATCCCATCTCCCCCGAATTAAAGGCTTTCTATAAGTATCATTCCACATTCCTGGAACCATGGGATGGTCCTGCTTCGCTTATCTTCTCCGATGGACGCTATATTGGCGGGATGCTCGATAGAAATGGGCTCCGTCCATCGAGATATGTCATTACGACAAACGATCTTATAGTTATGGGTTCAGAAGCAGGTGTCCAGACATTTGCCCCTGAGGAGATAAGGGAGAAAGGACGGTTAAAGCCGGGGAAAATGCTCCTGGTTGATACAGAGGCAGGTAAAATTTTCTATGATAAAGAGCTAAAAGCCGAACTGGCCGCAGAATATCCTTATGGACAATGGATCCAGCAGAACATGGTCAAACTGGAAAAGATTGAGACGGGTCATCAGGAAACAGCTGATATGGGAGATGAGTACAATAAATATATTACTTCTTTCAATTACTCGTTGGAAGATACTGACAGGATTATCAAGGAGATGGCTGCCACTGGAAAAGAACCTATTGGTTCGATGGGCAACGATGTTCCTGTTGCAGTACTCTCAAGAAAGCCA
>Ga0208478_1000092_pt1 | contig 34414 bp, 31 predicted proteins | sample NGESurdeep072012_5_FD_184462 | JGI IMG/M metagenome (GOLD analysis project Ga0208478, IMG submission 184462) | Arctic peat soil microbial communities from Barrow, Alaska - NGEE Surface sample 415-2 deep-072012 (SPAdes) | ecosystem: Environmental > Terrestrial > Soil > Wetlands > Peat ...
TATCCGTTATGAATAATAAAAATATGAAATTTAAGTTAATCAGCCAGTGAATACCTAAAACTTCACGCCTCACACCTGACGTCTTCTTTCCCTGTACTAAAGTTTTATCAGGGTTTTATATATCGAATCTCTCAGATCAGGTGTAACTTTTGTCTGTTCAGCGTATTCATGCCAGTTCGAGACTATCTTGTTAATATCGGTAACGATCGATGAAGCTTTCTTTATGCTCATCTGTTTTGCAACTGACAGAAAATCATCGTGTCTGATATTCTGCCTTTTGTCATTTACACTGAGTGATTGCCGGCTTACCCAGGCGCTTCCCGGACGATAGGAATGACAGAGATCAAATGCCGGAGACAGTCTCCATTTACCATCTTCAGTCATCAGAAAAGCAAAGTTTTTAGTGTGATCATCGCAGTTTCGTGCAAGGACGTTGAACACCATCCTTCTGAATAGCTGCTCAGCCTGCGGATAAGGTAATCTCAGCGCCCGCATTGTTTCAAAAAGCTGTTCATACGCGAAAGAGTTTATGTCGTTAAAGTCGAAATGCTGCATTGCAAAGAAGCTTTGCATATGTACTTTTTGATCGCCGGGTTCGCGGTCAAATCTTCGTGTCATAAAATGAGCTCTGCTGTTTTCTTCCAGCAGTCTGCACTCAGTCATTTCTATACCGGCATTTTTTGCCATAAGATGGTAAGCCATTTCCACACGTCCGTATCCGTTGCTTGAACCGAACTGGGCATCTGTAACACCGTCAAACTTAAGGAGCCATTGGGAGAAGCCTTTGGGGGCATCAGCCTGTCCGCTCCTCACCTCGCCGGTTACAGGGTTAAATGCTATCAGAATCTTGGCTCTTGCACCTGCCGTAGAAGTACCCATTTTCAGAATATCCGACATTGCCTTCTCCTCATCTTCAGGAAGGCTGGCAGAGAATTCTTTTCTTCCGGATAGGATATCATCGGCGATTCTGACAAGCTCATCTATTTCCACTTTGCCTGCTTTGTCTGATCCCTTTGGGAAAGCAGGTTCGATCTCCATTGCGCCCATTCCCCGTTTCCCAATGAAACAAAGCATTTCAACAGGATTCATGCTGTTTTGAGGACGGCCATGCCGTGCAAGCCAGGCATTAATAAGAGCGTTTCCATACCGGTCAGGTAGAAGATCGGCGAGCAGTCCGGGTAATCCTCTGAATGAATTGCTGGTCCTGAGTTCCGGAAATGAAAAGATTTTTCCGGCCGGAAAGCCGACATGCATTTTCAGCGGGGAGATATCGAGGTTATTTTTTAAGAATGAGGGTTCAAATTCAAAGGAACCCACGCCGGATGAATCATCCCATGCAATTGCACCCGCACGATGTTTCCAGATGTTTATGTAAGCCGTACTTATCATCACCAGTCAGATTCAGGTTTGTTTTCTATCTTTTCCCTGCGTCCTGCCCTTAATCGTTTCAGCTTATCAATCCTGGCAAGCTGAAGAGGGCTTATTTGCTTTTCAATGGTGAAAATATCAAGGATCTGAAGCATATTCAATGCCCTCAGGATCTGGATGAGAGTAAGAAGACTGCTGTTCATCCCATTCTCAAACTGGCTGAGGGTGGAGCGGTTAATACCAGCCTCTTCAGACAGTTGTGACTGTGATTTATTTTGTTCCAGACGATGATTTCTGATGAATGAGCCTATGCTCTTCATCAAAGCGGGATCACTTATTTCACTTTGTATAATGTTGGCTATATCCATCAATAATACTATTAAATATCAATAATGTTGGTTATATACAACAAAGATAGGTATTTAAATTAATAAATAGAGTTTTTTCACTATTTTTTCTGAACCGAATAGTTCTTCGTTTCTCGTTCTTCGTTTTGCGTTTTTCGTTTCGCGTTTTTCACACCTCACGCCTCACGCCTTTTTTTGTTTGACGACTTTTTATTATATTGTAACCTGAAATCTGACCGGAAATTTTAGTATTAGACTAAATACTTTTATGAATAATTATTAGTCAATTTATTTTTAATCCGCTATAATTATGAAAAAGACACTGCGATATCTCACTATGCTGACTGTGGTTACTCTTCTTGCTGTTTCATGTACAAAGGAGGAGACAACTTACGATCAAACCCTGCTGACCGGAAAATGGCAGTCAGGAACTTTATTCTATAAATATTTTGCTGACGGCACTGGCGGTACCTGGGATACATCAGATAATGTCACCGAAGCGGAAGCTCAGGCATTTACCTGGACACTTGTAAAAGATTTATTGACACAAATCCACGTCCTTGAGAATGGTGGCTCCGTACCCAAAGTCTATACAGTTACGGAATTAACTGCTACTTCATTGAAATATCATGATGATTTTGGGGTAAGCTTCTCCTTTACCAAAGTGGGCAAGTAAAATATCACTGCTATCAGAAGTTGTTAATTTTGGATTGAATATTCTATGAAAAAATTCATAAAGATTTTTTTTATTTCTCTTCTTTCATTGGTGGGAGTTCTGATCCTTGCTATCTGTGTTGTAATCTGGATTGTCTTTACTCCTTCAAGGATCACTCCGATTGTTCGCAAACAGGCTGCGAAATATATCACCTGCAAGTCGGAAATAGGTTCAGTGGAACTAACATTCTTCAGAACGTTCCCGAACTTTGGATTGAAGGTCAGGGATTTCGCATTAATCAACCCTGTCAAGGGTTCCATGTCTGATACCCTGGTCAGGGTAAATGAGCTGGTTGGAGTCGTTGATGCAAAAGCTTACTGGAAAAGAAAAGATATTATTCTTATCGGGTTGGAGATGAACGGCGGATCGGTTAATGTTTATTCCGACAGCCTCGGACATACTAACTATAACATCATGCCTAAGGATACAAATCCGGCCCCCGCTGCAGCATCAAAAACCGAATTACCTTTCATCGACATAAAGAATATTGAACTAAAAGATATCAGCCTTCATTATAACGATCTGTCATTAAAGATTAACACTGTAATCCGTAACCTGAGTGCAAAAATTAACGGGACAGTTTCCCGGGATAGTATAAGCGGCAATGTTAAGGTAAGCGCTTCAATGTTATCGGTTCAATATGACGGTGGGAAACTTAATACTGAAATCCGCGATATGAGTGCAAATATTAACGGAACAGTATTCCATGATAATATCAGCGGTAATGTTAAAGTAAGCTCACCCATGATAACGCTCGCTTATGGCGGAGAAAAATACCTTCAGCAGGCAGCAGTGCAGTTTGATCTTCCGATAGATGTCATCACTTCACGCCAGTTTATAAGACTCAAAAACGCAACGGCTTCAATAAATGACATGGAATTATTGCTTAACGGGACTATTGATAAAGACACTGTAAGCAAGAACATTATTACCGACCTGACCTATAAACTTGCATCATGGCCGGTTAAAAATATCCTGGCACTTGTACCGCCTTCATATAAGTCATATTTCAACGGAATAGATGTTGATGGATTGTTATCGTCGGATGGTAGTATCAAAGGCATCTATAATGATTCACATATGCCGCTTATGGATATGCATCTTCTGTTTGAAAAAGGGACATTGAAGTATTCCGCTTTCCCTTTACCGCTTCATGATGTTGATGGTGATTTAACTATATACACTGATCTGAAAAGCGACCCGCTTTCATTCGTTCGTATTAACCGGTTCACTGCAAAAACACTTCAGTCAACCATCAGTACCGAGGGTATGATAACTCATCTGTTTAAGGATATTTCATGCAATCTTACCACCAGTGCCGGATTAACACTGGATGAATTTAACAGTATGATCCCACAGAGTATGAAAACTACTATCAGGGGAAAAGCATCGGGACAGGTTAGGTCAAGCTTTACAATGAGCCAGGTTGAGAAGATGCAATTTGAAAAGATGAAATTGTCTGGTTCCGTAACATTGTCGGATTTTGATGTTAAATATGATAGCATATCACTTAAAACTGACAGATCAAAGATAGATTTTGCATTGCCTAATAATAAACCTTTATCAAAAAACACCGGTTTTGTTTTTGCATCAATAATTTCGGACAATCTTGTTGCAGGGAAACTTGCAAGCTATAATGCATCGCTTAAAAAATCGTCACTTATCCTCGAAACCTCAGACATCAGGGATACTACCAGGATACCTGATCTTATTTGCAGCTTCAGCATGGATTCAATGTCGGCCGGAATGAATGACATGACCATCGCCATTGCCTCTCCACATGGAAAGGTGTCGGTATCTCCCAGATCGGATAACCCTAAACAGCCACATATAAATTTATCGTATAACAGCGGTGAGCTGAAAACAGCCATGGGTAAAAACACTGCAACTGTTAATAAAATCAGCACAGACCTCGACATATCGAATGACAATACACAGAAAGATATCTTCCTGCAATGGCTTGTTAAAGGTTATGTTGACATTAGCCAGGGTTTAATTACCATGTCAGAACTTACACATACGATCGAGATCCCATCCGTAAAAATGGATTTCGACCCTGAGACGTTCAGCATTAAGGAAAGCAGTATGAAGATTGGCAAATCTGATTTTCAGCTTACAGGTAATTTAAATAACGTTTTGTCATATTTCAGAGGCGATTCAATTTTGAGGGGTAAATTCAATTTTGTTTCGAATAAAACCGACGTTGCCGAGTTAATGGCTCTGACAAGCGGAATAGGCACTCATGATTCAACAAGTGCAAATAAGTATGAAAATACATCGGTTGACACTGTAAGTACCGGTCCTTACATGGTGCCAAAGAAAATTGATGTGGTTCTTAATGCCAATGTCAAACTGGCTACAATTGGCGTTGACACAGCTACAAATATTAATGGCGCCGTTCAGGTTCATGATGGGATACTCCTTCTCGACGGACTTACATTCGATACACCTGCTGCAAAGATGCAGCTAACGGCTATGTATCGCACACCCCGCAAAAATCACCTGTATCTCGGAATTGATTATCATTTGATGGATGTTGAGATCAGTAAATTGCTGACTATGATTCCTGACATTGATTCTCTGATGCCTATGCTGAGATCATTCGGCGGGAAGGGGGAATTTCACATTGCGGCCGAGACATACCTCGATTCTTTATATAATATCAAAAAATCGACTTTGCGTGGAGCTGCATCCATTCAGGGGAATAATCTGGTTCTAATGGACGGTCAGACCTTCAGTGAGATTGCCAAAAAGCTAAGATTCAATAAAAAGACCCAAAACAAGGTTGATTCTCTGGCGGCCGAATTCACAATCTTCCGTAACGAAATTGATATTTATCCATTCCTGATTGTCATGGATAAATACAAGGCAGTTATAGCAGGCCGCCATAATTTTGACATGACATTCGATTACCATGTTTCTGTGGTTGATTGTCCGTTGCCTATAAAACTCGGAGTTGATATTAAAGGCAATGTGGATAACTTATCATATAAGCTGGCCAAATGTCGTTATGCAGAATATTTCCGTCCTACTTCGAGGCATGAGGTTGAAAGCAAACAACTGGAACTGAAGAAGATGATCCGCCAGACACTAGCAGAAAAGGTGAAGAAATAAGTTTGTTCATTTGGATTCGCCGAACTCGCAATGTTTATTCGTTTTTAAAACAAAAGCATTCGATGCTCGGTTCCGGTTTTTCCCTCGCGCCATGATCTATGAAAATTTCATGTGCGTTCTGACGCTCTATTTTTAATCTGACTTTTATCTTTTTACTTTTGTTTTTTATCTTTATGAAAAATGGGAACCATCTTAAAAAAGATATTCAGCCTGTTTTTCTTGCTCCAGGCGTTCACATCTCAATCATTCCTGTTCCCGCAGGTGTCTGCCCGGGATCAGGTTACTGATACAATCCAATGCCGAGATGCCGGTGGACAGAGTTATGCTCTTTACCGGCCGGCACAATATGATAATAAAAAGAGCTGGCCGGTTATCCTTATTTTTGATCCTGTGGCAAGGGGAAGAACTGGTGTTACTACCTTCATTGAGGCAGGCAGAAAATATGGATTCATCCTTGCCTGTTCAAACAATTCGCGCAATGGACCGGTTGAAGATAACTTCGCTGCCGCTGCTGCAATGCTTCGGGATGTTGAAGAACGATTCACTGTAGATCAGAAACAGATCTATGCTGCAGGTTTTTCCGGAGGATCACGTTTTGCAATGGCCTTTGCTGTAAAAGAAAAGAAGATCTGCGGTGTTATCGGTTGTGGGGCAGGCCTGCCTAATGACAGAAATTATCTCCCCTCAGGAAATTCGGACTTCTTATATTACGGCCTGGCAGGCACACGCGATATGAATTATCTCGAAATGCATGACCTGCCTGGCTTTTTAGACAACCAGACAAAGGTGATATCATATTTAAGGACATTCTCCGGTGGTCATCAATGGCCTGGTTCCGATTTGATCACTGAAGCAGTAGAATGGGTAGTCCTTCAGACAATGAACAGGAAAACAATACCGGCAGATCAGACATTTCTTTCATATATTGAAAACAAAACACAAACCCTGATCAATTCTCAGTTATCCTCCGGAAACCAGGCTGATGCAATAATGTACATGAGGTTTGCTGCCAGAGACTTCCGGGGAACTTCTTTTGCCACTCAGATGACGAAGTTGCTGACTGAATCCGAAAAATCGTCTGAATATCAAAAGGTAATCCGCAGATGGAATAAAATGGCTGCAACTGAACAGGAGAAAAAAGAAAAATATTTGAACTACCTGAGCGAGACAGTTTATTCAGTTTCGTTACCCGACAGTGCATCTGCCTGGTGGAAAAATGAGACCAGCGCACTTATAAGGCTTCGTGATAAAGGCAGTCCTGAAAACAGCCAGATGGCATCAAGAGTTCTGAATTTCATTTCTATCCTATGCTCTGAGCAGGGGACATCATTTTACAGGAACAGGCTTTATGCACAGGCAGCCTTCCTGTTTGAGATCTGCACATTATCAGACAGTGAAAACCAGAATAATTATTATAATCTTGCCAGATCCCTGGCCGGATCAGGTAAATCAAAGGAGTCGGTTGATGCACTTTCTTCATCCATGAATCATGGTTTTAATTCACGAAAAACGGTCGAGTCCGATCCTGTCTTCGGGAAGATCCGGGATGATTCCCGGTATAAAGCCCTGATGATTAAAATGAAATAGAGGATCTTAGAATTTACTTTCCTGAAATCAGTCACCAATTCCCTGACCTTCTAAAACACAAAACCCCGCAGATCATTGATCTTGCTGCGTCAGGTTTACCTTTTAATTTCTGGCACGACCTTTGTCTATAACATTTTAAAAACACGCATCATGAAAACTTATTCAGTGCGATATTGGAATGATAAAAAAGAAAAGCTAAAGAAGAAATTTAAAAATCTTACTGATAAGGATTTATCTTTTAATGAAAGCAACGAAAAAGAAATGATTGAAATAGTGGGTAATAAACTTGGGAAATCAAAACAGGAACTACTTAAGATTATTATAACACTTTGATTAATTCCTAAAGTGAACTTCGTACTAAATAGGTCAAACTGGTCATTAATTTTAAGCTTTTATGAATGAAAAAGCCCGGCATGAAAGTGCCGGGCTTTGTTTTAATGATTCGCTGTGTGATTGCAAAAATCTCAGTTAAAATACTTTGATTAATACTTTATCCGGCTGTAGGTTGCATATCTCTTTTAGCTTCTTTTTTTCTAGAATCACCACTATCTGAGATATCTGCTTTTCCTCCATCAAATTTTCCTGACATACTGTCAAGAATCGAATTGAATTTTACCTTTATGGAATCCAAATAGTCTTCTCCTTGTTTAACTATTTTATTCCTGCTATCAGACCCTTTGTCGGGAGCTAATAAGACCCCGATCAATGCACCGGCAGCAATTCCAGCAAGTGCTCCTAAAACTACTTTTCCCGAGATCATAATTTAATTTTTTAAGTGTTAATAATAAAATATTCCTTATTACTTATATCATGTAAGATAATAACAATCGTATTCAGCTTTTGTTAGTCAAAAATGGTAATAATTAATACCTTTTTTTCAGTTTTTTTCTGCCTGGCTCTTTGAGTGACGAAAAGAAAGAACTGATACAAAGTCACTCAGAGGTTTCATGGAGTTACATAAAGGTCAGAGCAGCCTCGTCTGCAAGACAACAAGACACCTGGACAAATAGACATTAAGACTGCAAAATCAGATCCAGTCATAAGGTGTTTCCTGATAAACATAATAATTCAACCAGTTTACAAAAAACAAATTAGAATTGGCACGCCATTTTACAACAGGTTTTGCTTTTGGACTATCACCGGGAAAGTAGTTTTCCGGAAGATCAATAGCCAATCCTTTTGCCAGATCGCGTTCATATTCATCTTTAAGTGTGTCTGAATTATACTCAAAATGGCCGGTAACAAAAATCTGCCGGCTGTTTTTTGAGATGACCACATGAACTCCTGCTTTTTCTGACCAGGCAGCCAGTGTCAGCCCGGGATGCTGCTGAATATCAGTTATCCTGTTTTCCGTATAACGCGAATGAGGAGAGGGGAATGTATCATCAAACCCCCGGAACAGAGGTATTTTATTATCTGTAATCTGGTGTTCAAATACTCCGAATAATTTTTTCTCTAAAGGATATTTTTGAATCCCGAAGTGATGATATAGACCTGCCTGTGCTCCCCAGCATATATGTAAAGTGTTGGTCACATTTGTTTTACTCCAGTCCATTACCTTTGAAATATCATTCCAGTAGTCAACTTGTTCAAATTCGAGATTTTCTACAGGAGCTCCTGTAATTATCAGACCATCATAACGATTGAGTTTAATCTGGTCAAATGTTTTATAAAAAATATTTAAGTGTTCTTTAGCTGTATTTTTTGAATCGTGTTTATCCATATAAAAAAAGTCAAGTTCGATCTGCAGCGGAGTATTTGACAGAACTCTTATAAAGTCAGTTTCAGTTACAATTTTGAGTGGCATCAGATTACAAAAGGCAATGCGCAAAGGACGTATATCCTGATGCGATGCGCGTTGTTCATCCATAATAAAGATATTTTCATTCTTAAGGATGGTAATTGCCGGCAGATTATTCGGAATGTTTATTGGCATTGTATTATACTCTTTTTTATGGCCCTAAATTATACTTTTCAAATGTGAATAAGCATAAATTTCATTATATAAGACAAACAAAAAGCATCTTTCGTTCAATTTCAGAAACAGGACCCTGTAAAACTATTTGAATCGAATCGAAGGACAAGGTTCCAATTCTGAGTCAGAAACAGAGCCATTGGCCTCCTTTTTAAATTTCTGTACGAAGTAACCGACTCAAAGTCAAACAGATATTTGTCTGAAAAAATGTCAGATTGCTGCCCGAACAGACTGGCTTGAAAATTAATGATATAACTGAATTTAACGGGCTTACTTATTTTTGCATTAAAAGGAGAAGCCTTCTGTATAATAATTATTACTTTCGCTGCGTGGGCACAGTAATAAAAAATGACGCAAAACCCCTGAAACAAAGCATTTTGGTTTATGGATGTTTTTACTAATTATATTCGGCTTCATAAATATCCTGACATGAAGCGGAGGAATCTCTTGAAATATTTATTGAGTTCCTTTGATGTTTTAGCAATTCTATTTGCATTCCAGTCTTCATATTTAGTCAACTATTTTGAAAAGGGGAATTTCTTTTATACGGATAAAAACATATTAATCCTTTTCATCGGGATTTTACCTTTCTGGCTCCTTATACTATACCTGGTAAGGAGTACCGGGATTTCGACAAAACGTTATAAGGTTCTGTCATTCTTATACTTGCAATCATCGGTTACGGTTTTTTATCTTCTGGCTCTTTTTTATTTTTTCTTCAGGCTATATCCTGTTCACAGACTGTTTCTGGCGGAACTTCCATTCTTTGGATTTCTTTTTCTGTTTTTTGGGAGGATATTGATTTATAATGTTCTGAAAAGATTCAGTGAAAAGGGACATAATCATGTAATCGTTATCATAATCGCTGACGATTCTTCTATTGTTTTCATTGAAAATCTTTTATCAAATAAAAAATTGGGATATAAGTCTATAGTTATATTAACTGAATCAACTTTGGTTAAAGCTAAATTTGAAAACATTTCGATTATATTGCCAGAAAAATATACAGGAATTATCGGAGATTTGATAGAAGTAGATTTCGTTGATGAAGTACTCTTTTTAAAAGAGAATCCTGATGCTGCTAACGTAAGGGAAATACTCTCGATATGTGAAGATCTTGGAGTCACATTCAGACTAAAATCTGCTTTAACCAGAGCAAGTCTTTCAAGCGCAGTCAAAACGGATATTGCAGATGGTAAATTTCTCAGTTTTATTAATATTCCAAATAATACCTTTGCACTGGCAATAAAGAAAACAAAGGATATTAATATAGCCCTTATGATGATAGTTGTCTTATCGCCAGTTTTAATTGTCTTAAGTGTTCTTATAAAGCTGACATCACGGGGTCCGGTAATAAGCAGGCTTTCTAAAATTGGATGGAGGGGTCATCAGATCAAAGTCTACAGATTCAGGACTATGTTCTTAAATGCTGAGCAGGAAATCTTTTCCCGGGATTCTGAAATGACAATAGAAGATTCGGGATCTGAGTACGAAGACGATCCCCGTATTACAAAAGTCGGAAGGTTTCTTCTTAAGTCAGGGCTGGATCAGCTCCCGGAGCTATTTAATGTATTAAAGGGAGAGATATCAATTATTGGTCCCCGGCATCCTTTTGAGAGCGATAGCGTAAAATCGTTAAATAAAAAGGAGTCCTGATGGAGCTGCTATGAAAAATGTTGAACTTAAATATATTATGATCAACCTCAAATCCTTTAAATATGTCTAAACCTGAAATTTTTATCAAAAAGGAAACCGGATTAAAAGTATTTGTCATCTCGCTATTTATTCTGTTCGTGTCGCTTATTGCCAGTTCACAGGTCGGGGACATCAGGTGGTCGGTTGATGGGAATTCCTATTATAAGGTTGAAAAAAATGAACTCGTTCAGTACACACTGCCCGAAAATAAACCGGTTGTGGTATTATCCAAACAACAACTTACTCCCGGCGGAACGGCGAATCAGCTTCAATTCAGTTACTATTCTTTCTCAGGGGACCAGCAAAAAGTACTGCTTTTTACAAATACAAAAAGGGTCTGGAGACTTAATTCAAAAGGTGATTACTGGATGCTTGACAGGAAATCAGGCTCACTGAGTCAATTGGGCAAAACCCTTCCCGCATCTTCATTAATGTTCGCTAAATTTTCCCCTGATGGAAATTCTGTCGCCTATGTAAGCGGAAACAATATTTATGTTGAAGACCTTGCCACTTCACAAATTAAGGCCCTGACAAGTAATGGTTCTGTAACACTTATCAATGGTACTTTCGACTGGGTTTATGAAGAAGAATTTGCCTGCCGCGATGGTTTTCGCTGGAGCCCCGACAGTAAAAAAATTGCCTATTGGCAGATTGATGCCAGCAGGATCAGAAAGTATTACCTGATTAATAACACCGATTCCATTTACTCTCGCGTCATTCCTATTGAGTATCCTAAAGTCGGAGAAAAACCGTCGTCCTGCAAGGTTGGAGTTATAAATATTTCAGATACCAAAACCACATGGATGAATATCCCGGGAGACCCTTCTCAGAACTATCTTGTAAGAGTAGAGTTTATCCCTTCTACTGATAATCTGCTCATACAGCAGCTCAACCGTAAACAGAACTCCGGCAAACTTTATATTTCTGAAAGTGCAACAGGTAATTCCAGGGTGATTGAGGAAGAAACCGATCAGTCCTGGGTTGATATCTTTCAGCCGGGAAACCCTTATTCCATTGACTTTACCAATAAATTTATATGGCTGAATGAAACAAAAAGCATTCTCTGGGATTCTGAAAAAGATGGATGGAGGCATTTATACCAGGTATCTCTGGAAGGAAAACCCGAAAAACTGGTAACTAAAGGTAATTACGATTTTACTGATATTATATATGTTGACCATAAAAAAGGGTATGTATATTTTATGGCTTCACCCGCCAATGCAACCCAGAACTATCTGTACCGAACCAGGCTGGACGGATCCGGTACTGCCGAATTGGTAAGTCCGGCATCATTAAAAGGAACTCATAGTTATTCCTTCTCGCCCAACGGTAAATATGCAGCTCATTCATTTTCAAACAGTTTTACACGACCGTCACGCGAGTTCGTTACTGTAGCCAATCAGAAACCATTAAATGAAAAAGAGAGTATTGTTGCCCGGCTCGATTCACTTAAGATTAAGCCTGTTGCAGAATTCTTCAAAATTAAAACCATTGACAGTGTTGAGATGGATGGATGGATGGTTAAACCTGTGAACTTCGATCCGTCAAAGAAATATCCTGTAGTATTTTATGTGTACACTGAACCTGCCGAAGCTACAGTGACAGATTCTTTTGGCAGATTCCGGAACTTCCTCTACATGGGCGATATGGCGAAAGATGGTTACATCTACATTTCACTCGACAACAGAGGTACACCTGCACCGAAAGGAGCAGCGTGGAGGAAATCAATTTATAAAAAAATAGGACAGATCAATATCCACGACCAGGCAATGGCTGCTAAGGAAATACTGAAATGGGATTTTGTAGATTCTGACAGAATTGCCGTTTGGGGATGGAGCGGGGGAGGCTCTGCAACTTTGAACCTCATGTTCCAGTATCCTGAGATATACAAGACCGGAATAGCGATAGCTGCTGTTGCCAATGAGCTTACCTATGACAATATTTACCAGGAACGATATATGGGACTGCCTCAGGAAAACATGGAGGATTTTATAAAAGGATCACCAATCACTTATGCAAAAAACCTGAAAGGGAACCTGCTGTATATCCACGGAACCGGTGATGATAATGTTCACTATCAGAATGCCGAAATGCTTCTCAATGAGCTGATTAAATATAATAAGCAATTTCAGTTTATGGCATATCCGAACCGCACTCATGGTATTTCGGAAGGAGAAGGCACATTTGTTCATCTGGCGACTCTTTATACCAGCTTTTTAAGGAAGAATTGTCCTCCCGGAGGAAAGTGAGACTGCAAGACGACTAGTTTAATATAAGATCCTTACCCGTATTGTATGCGGGATATTCTTCAGATCTTTAAGAACTGAGGCATCAAGCTCGCTCTCAGTTTCGAGGATAACATAACCCAGATCAGCATCAGTCTGCAGATATTCGGCTGAAATATTGATACCCCTTGAAGAAAAATAATGGTTTATCTCGCCCAGGACACCAGGGACATTCTTATGAATATGTAAAAAGCGTTGTTTGGAAGAGTTGGCCTGAAGTGCAATCTCGACGAAGTTTACAGCTCCGATGGTTGAACCTGTATCACTGTATCTCACAAGTTTTTCAGCTACTTCCAGTCCTATGTTGGCCAATGCTTCCAGAGTACTGCCTGCAATGTGAGGTGTAAGGATAACATTATTAAAATCCTGCAGATCATTTTCGAATGGTTTATCGTTCGATGATGGCTCTTTCGGAAAAACATCAGCGGCAACTCCGGCCAGGTGTTTCGACCTGAGTCCCTCGGCAACAGCCTTATAATCAATAACATCGCCCCGAGATGCATTAATCAGACATGATCCCTTCTTCATTTGAGCAATCTGGTCATTTGAGATCATATTCCTTGTTAATTCTGTCAATGGAACATGAACGGTAATAGTATCAGAGATTTTTAAGAGGTCATTCAAACTTGATACATGTTTGGAATTGCCCAGACTGAGTTTCTTTTCAATATCATAATAGATAATATTCATACCAAGACTTTCGGCAAGGATGGATACCTGTGAACCTATATGTCCATAACCTATAATCCCGAGGGTTTTACCTCTTATTTCTACCGAGTTATTGAATGATTTCATCCATATTTTTTTGTGAGCCAGGGCATTTTTTTCAGGGATGCCACGCATGAGCATGATACACTCAGCTATTACCAGTTCCGCTACAGAACGAGTATTTGAGAAAGGGGCATTAAATACAGGTATGCCATGCATTTTGGCATCCTGAATATCCACCTGATTTGTACCTATACTGAAACATCCGATAGCAAAAAGTTTAGGGGTCTTGAATAGCAGGTCTTTACGAAGTTCAGTACGGCTCCTGATCCCGATTATATGAGTAGTCTGTAATTTTTTTTCCAGCTCCTCGCCGGATAGAGCTCCATTCAGGCATTCAACATCGCTGTAGCCATTTTCCCTGAAGAACAGGCTGGCATTCTCATGGATCCCTTCCAGTAAAAGAACTTTGATCTTACTTTTATCAAGTGAAAAATTTCTCATCAGCAGACTATTAAGAATTAAAGTGATAATTTAATTTAATATCGAAGATTAATTCGTGAAAAGTAAATAAAAGAGTCCGTTTGTGCAAATAATATCAAGCGCTTTCGGTTTATTGATGATAATTCAACTTTTTCACTCCTTTTCAGGGTGTCCGCTGATTTTATTGTTTTTCAATTCGACTGGCAGACTGTTAGCAGTCAGCAGCAATGCGGCCGCCTGTTTCCCGCTTCCGGTATTTCGGATGATATTGTCTTCAAGAACCACACCTTCTGCCCTGCAGTTCACCGACAGGCCATATCCTTTTTCTTTAATCCCGTTGTTTTCGATAAGGTTGTTTTTAAAGATACTTTTGTGAGGCGCATTCTGAGGCAACTCACCACGAAGCTGAATTCCGTCCGATCCGTTTTCATAAATATGATTACCTGCATACAGCATATCAATATCCTTATGACCTGTACTTATCCCGTTGATGCCATTATTATGAAAACTGTTATTCCTGACATTGCCATTCCTTACCCTCCAGCATACAAAGAGTCCATAACCGTCATTATTATGACTGTTATTTCCTTCTATAAGGGTGAAAGGAGATCCGGTTCCCGGATGTAATCCGCTGTTTGCACAACCATAAACTTCGCAGTTACGCACAGTGACATATTCAGTTATCTGCCAGCTGATACCATCGCAGTTAAAGTTCTTAACTGTAACGTTTTCAACAATTGCCTTATGCACTTTATGAAGGTAGATTCCTCCGGCCCTGCAACCGTCGATCATATCATTACTTTCCCTGCTGCCATCAACTGTCAGATTGGCTACCCTTATATTTTCCGCATTTACAGCGGAGATCACCGAACAGTTGTTAGATACAGTACCTTTTTTGTCGGCATGGTAATCGCGAAGCAGAAAATCGTCGATATAAATGATGTTACCTTTTATTTCTATAATCTTGGCGGTCGTGAGGTCCCATCCCGATCGCTGACCATCATCATATATTGCGACACCCATTCCCGGTTTGAAACCAGAGGCATCTGCCACGGTTATCTGAAGTTCACCATAATCCGCATCAAGGGCAAAAGAAGACCGGAAACCCTTACATTTTTTTAATACTGTATTTACACCTGATCCGACCAATGATATATTATCATAAAGTTTTACCGGTGCAGTAATGTCATAATTCCCGGGTAAAAGCATAACCGTGCCACTGTTACAACTATTGTGCAAAGCATCAATAGCAGTCTGGATTGCCTCCGAATTATAACCATGCAAATCGGCATTGGCCCCTCCAACAGTGATCCGCTTTTCCGGGATTAGAGGGTTAACAACTGAAACAGCCTGTGCATCACTTACAATTGCCGTTTCCTTCAGATCACCTGTTTTCGAAGATTCTGAACCGTTGCTTACCTTACCGGATGCAGGTCTGTTTTCTTCCACACATGCGGTGAAAATGATTAATAATGAGAGGAGTGGGATGGTTTTCATCTTGATGTTGTTTTAATATTCTATATTCATGAATGAAAGGTAAGAAATTCTTTCGTTCATTTTTTGTTTGCCAAAATTACATGTTACTTTATTGTCTCGGGTACAAAGAAATGAGCAGATATTTAAAATATTTATACATCTCATTCGTCTGTTGAATTAAACAATCTCTTAAATGAGTCCTAAAGAGTCAGAAAAAATCGGAACTGTTTATAAAGACGAAAGGAAACGTCTGCTCGGCTATATAAGAAACAGAATCCACGACAAGGTAGAGGCTGAGGATATTCTGCAGGATGTCTTCTACCAGCTTACCGTTGGCTTCAGGGATATCAGGAGGATTGAAACTCTTACAGTATGGCTCTATAAAGTGGCCGATAATCGTATCACCGACCTCTTCCGCAAGAAAAGGCATGTCAGTATCAACTACAATGAAAATGCAAAAGATGATGACGACGGCCCTCTTGCACTCGAGGAGATTCTTCCTTCGCTTGGTTCGACGCCCGAGGAGGAAGAGATAAAGGAATTGATTTGGGAAGCCATCGAAGAGACTTTGTCAGAACTGCCTGAAGAGCAGAGAGACGTATTTGTGGCAAACGAGTTCGAGGATAGAAGCTTCAAAGAGATATCTGAAAATACAGGTATCGGAGTCAATACCCTCATCTCGCGGAAAAGATACGCTGTTCTTGCCTTGAGGGAAAGATTAAACGAATTGTATAACTTACTTAAAAACAACTAGTATGAAAACGTTAAGAATTTTAAAGTATGTAGGATTTGGTATACTCGGATTAGGATTCATCACCCTGACAATTTATGTCGTAATGTGTCTATGGAACTCACTGATTCCATTATTGTTCCATGGACCAGTCCTCACTTTCTGGCAAACTGCCGGACTCTTTCTTCTGTCGAAAATTCTGCTTACCGGAATAGCTCCCGGACCACATAATGGTAATAAGAGAGAATGGCGCAGAAAATATCATGATAAATTCAGGCCAGGCTGCAGGCAGGATGAGAACCTGGCAGATACTGAACAGGCTTAGAAAAAGAACCGGCTGAGGCCGGTTTTTTTATGTTCATTAGCCCCTAAGGGATTTTAATAATTCATTAAATTCAGGAATAGTTCATATATTTAACCATTGGGAAAATTTCTGAAATATTTGAGACTGAATTTATGGGAAAATTAATTCTGCTTTTTAGTTTTTTCCTTTCTTTCTTTCAATTTGAATTAAAAAGTCAGAATGCAGACAGCTTAATACGGTCATTAAATAAAGAAACCAATGATACAATTCGTATTAAAGCTTACATTAAAATCGTCAAATTCTATAATTCCAAAGAACCAATAAAAGCTCTGCCTTATGCTATTTCATTAACCAGGCTTGCTGAAAAAGTCAAGATTGAAAAATTTCTTGCAGCTTCCTATAATCAACTTGGTATAACTTACTATTTTCTAGGTAATACAAATCAAGCCGCAGAACTATTTTTAAAAGTGTTAAAAGTTAATGAAAAAAATAGCGATTCATTAGGTATCTCAAGATCATTAAATAATATAGGATTGGCATATCACGATGAAAAAGCATATTCAAAATCTCTGGAATATTATAAGCAATCGTTGGATATAAAACTAAAAATTAAAGATTATACTACATTATGGACCACTTATATGAATATTGGATTGTCATACAGTTCTCTTAATGAGTATGATAATGCTCTGAATAACTATTTTTCGGGTTTAGATGCATGGAAAATTCTGAAGGAAGAAAAAAATGAAAGTTATGCAAGTATTATGAGCGAAATTGGAATCCTTTACGAGATAACAAATAGTTTGGATAAGGCAGATAAGTTTTTAAATGAAGCGGTTACTTATTTCGAGAAGAGCAAAACTTCTTACAGAGTTGCAAATACCCTGCTGCATTTAGCAATAGTTAACAGAAAGAAAGGCAATAATGTAATTGCACAAAACTATCTGAACCAATCTTTAAAACTTATCAATGAATCTGGTGCATTTCCAATTTTACCTGATTATTATCTTGAATTATCAAACATTGAAGAATCAAAAGGAAATATCCAAAAAGCATTTGATTATTATAAGAAGCAACAGGTTTTAAAAGATAGCTTAAATAAAGAGCAAAATCTGAAAGAAATGAACCAGATGCAGGAAATGTATAAAATAGAAAAACAAGAAGCAGAGACTATAGCATTAAAGAAAGAAATAGAACTTGGTGAGGAAAAACTGATAAGGAATAAAATAGTTACGATAGGAGTAATAGTTTTGTTAATTCTTGTTCTGGTTTTTTCTATTTATTTATTAAAAAATTTAAATCGTTGGAAAATCGCAAATAATAAACTGAGAGATCAGCAAAATATTATCAGCAATGCCAATGAAGCACTCCAGCAACAAAAAGATGAATTACAAATCCTGGCAAATGAATTAAAACGGTTAAATGCAGATAAAGACCGTTTTATGTCTATACTTGGTCATGATTTAAAAAGTCCGTTTAATACATTTTTGGGTTTATCAGAAATATTGACAGAAAACATTCACGTATTCGGTATCGCAGAAATTGAGGATATCGTAATTACTCTCAATAAAACAGCACGCAGCACGTATAATTTACTGGAAGACATATTGCTGTGGACAAGATCGCAGTCAGGCAAAATTCCTTTCAAACCCAGGGATTTGAAACTTACAGACATCTGCAAGGATATTTTTGAAATTCTCAATCCTGTTGCGAATGCAAAGAACATCTCGATTAATTATAAAGTGGCAGATGAGATTATTATTTATGCGGATCCTGATATGCTAAAAACGGTTTTGAGAAACCTTGTTTCAAATGCTATAAAATTTACAAACAACAATGGGTCAATAAATATTAAAACCGGGCATACAGATTCAATCTTAACAATTTCAGTTTCAGATAATGGAATTGGAATTGGACCGGATAATTTAACAAAACTATTTAAGAATTCAGAAATCTTTACAACACCAGGCACAGCTAATGAGACAGGAACAGGCTTAGGATTATTGCTTTGCAAAGAATTTGTTGAAAAACATGGTGGTAAGATATGGGTAGAAAGTGAGTTTGGAAAAGGAAGTGAATTCAAATTTACCTTACCGGTACTTACCTGAGTGTCAAATTGGGTGCCGGGTAATTTTTTTAGGGGTTGTCCCTGTAATTCGTAATTTCTTCGCACTTTTGCCGGTGATATTATTTTAATATGAAGTCATTGTTTGCCGGTGAAGCTTTTGCTGTGATACACGTTAAAAACTTCCGTTTTTATCTGTTATATCGCATTTTTATGACGATGGCAAGTCTTATGCAGTCGGTTATTGTAGGATGGCAGATATACGCTTTATCGCACAATGTGCTCTGGCTCGGGTTTATTGGTCTGGCTGAAGTGATTCCGCAGGTTAGCATATCTCTCTTTGCCGGACATTATATCGATTTATGGAACCGGCGTAAAATTGTTAATTATACTACTCTTTTACTTATACTGGGTTCGGTGATTCTGTTGATCTATAGTGCAAATACAGCCTATTTCTCCGAAAAATTCGGAATCATTCCAATTTTCGTCACTATCTTTTTAACAGGACTGGCGCGCGGAATATTAGGTCCTGCCCAGGTTGCTCTGCTGGGCCAGCTTGTTCCGAGGAATTTATATGCAAATGCTGCTACGTGGAACAGTGCTAATTGGCAGGTTGCGGCAGTGATGGGCCCGGCTATTGGAGGACTGGTCTATGGGTTTTTGGGAATTGTGCCGGCCTATTCACTGGTGTTCGCATTATATACCCTGTCGTTTTTTATGATAATGCTGATAAAAATTGGCAGACACGAAGTTATTGAAACTGCCGAAGGTGTATTTACCCGGATACGAAGCGGCATAAGCTTTGTCTTTAAAACACCGGAATTGCTTGGAGCCTTTACTCTCGATATGTTTGCTGTGTTGTTTGGAGGAGCAGTTGCAATGCTCCCGGTTTTTGCATCCGATATATTACATATTGGTCCCCAGGGCCTGGGTCTGCTTAGAGCCTGTCCGGCCATTGGAGCCGCATTTATGGCTTTCGTTCTTATGTTCCGTCCTCCCATGAAGGAAACCGGCAAAATACTTTTCATTTGTGTTCTTGGTTTCGGACTTTGTATGATCGGTTTCGGGCTCTCTAAAAGTTTCATTCTATCGGGACTGCTATTAATTCTCAGTGGAGCTTTCGATAATGTAAGTGTTGTGATAAGGGGAACCATTCTCCAGCTTTTCACACCCGATGATATGCGTGGACGGGTTGCATCTGTAAACAGCATATTTATAGGGTCATCGAATGAGTTAGGGGCGTTTGAATCGGGGGTTACTGCTAAATTAATGGGTCTTGTACCCTCGGTGGTATTCGGAGGTATTATGACGCTTGCAGTTGTTTTTACGACTATTAAGGTTAACAAACCGCTCAGAAAGCTATCGCTTAAAGACAAGATGTAAAACATGAATGGGAGAGTGGAGTGAGCAAACCCTGCGCGATAGGCTTCATATTGAACAGTTCAATTTTACTATCCTAAGAACCCAAATTCCTATGAAAATAAAAAAGATTGACAAATTCAGTGAAAGAGTTTTTGAAGCTGTTTTAAGATTGCTACCCCAGGTTGCTTCAGAGGCAGATTTACCAACCAAACTATATTTTAAGGGTATTTTAATGTCCCGGAACATTCATTTTTTCATATCTGAACTTGATAATGGACAAATAGTCGGGATGCTTACTATCGGATCTTACAATACACCATCAGGAACAAAAGTCTGGATAGAAGATGTGGTAGTTGATAAAACTGAAAGGAGTAAAGGGATTGGTAAAGAATTGATGCTTTTTGCGATTTCTTATTCAAAGTCATTGGGTGCAAAGTCAGTGACACTCACGTCAAGGCCATCAAGAGTACCTGCAAATCAATTGTATTTGAAAATGGGGTTTATAAAGTATGAAACTAATGTTTACAGATATCTTTTTGATTCTAACTGAAGTAATTTGAAATCTATCTGTCTCTGTGTGCTTTGTCTCTTCTCTGTGGAATTTAGTGTCAATTCTGCACACGCTTAAATCCAAAATTGTGCAGATCATTAATCTTACGGGGATAACGATTTAAGTAAGATTTTAATAATTTTATAACAGAAATATTTTTTAATAATGCCCGGAAGGTTCAAAATAATAATGATATGGATAGGGCTTTCATTATTTCTAAGCTTAGTCCCGGTAGATGCACAGTTACTTCGGGATACGACTGTTTTGAAACTGGTTAAGGAAGATATAGATTACATTTATAATCTGCAGTTTAATAATGCCCGTGAGGTTTACACAAAGATCATCCAGAAATATCCCGGTCATCCGATTGTATTCCTTCTGAAAGGACTTATGACATACTGGGAGAATTATCCTATGCTTCATACATCTCCTTCTCATGTTTCCTTCGAAGAAGATATGCGTCAATGCATCAGACTATCGGAAACGAATGATAATCCCGATTATGAGGCAGAATATTTACTGGCTGATTTGTGTGCAAGGGGAATGCTTTTAAACTTTTATGACGATAATGATCTTATTATGGACGTTATTCCTCTTACTACAAGTACCTACAAACATGTGAGGCGTGCTTTTAACTTTACTTCAGCCTGTACAGATTTATACTATTTTACCGGAGTTTACAACTATTATCGCGAAGCCTATCCCAAAATATATCCTGTGTATAAATCCCTCGCTCTTCTGTTTCCACGCGGAGATATAGAAACCGGATTAAAAGAATTACAGACAGCCGCCATAAATTCTGTTGTGTTAAAAGCAGAATCATGTACTTTGCTTACTTTGATCTATTTAGACTTTGAGAATAAGCTCCCTGAGAGTTTATTTTACTGCAAGACACTTTATGAGAGATACCCTGAAAATGGACTTTTTCTTTCCACGTATATAAGAAATCTGATGCTCATGAAGAAATATGACGAAGCTGAAAAACTGATTTCAGCTATACCTGAAGAAGATGGGTATAAATATTTTCAGGCGCAGCTCCTGATTTTAAAAGGAATCTTACAGGAAAAAAGGTATCATGATAATAAGCTGGCTTCGCAATATTATAATAAAGGGATCAATGACATTTCCTTATTTGGGAAATATGGGAATGAATATGCCGCCTATGCTTATTTTGGTCTGAGCCGCATTAGTGATGATAAAGGCGAAAAGCATACCCGCAAAATATACAGGAAAGAGGCTATGAAACTGGCTGATTTCAAAAAGATTAATTTTGATAAATAATTGGCTCAACGGCTCAATGGTGTAATGCTCAATACTAAACGCTAATCTCTAAATATATGACACTCCTAAAAGTGCAAAGCATACCCGAGATCAATTAATAAATTGCCGTTATGACTGTTCCCGTCCTGACTGTTTTTTTGAACATTGATCAATCCATATGCACCACGGACATCCATAAAAATCTCACCAGAACCAGCTTTTTGTGCAAATCCCACACCGCCTGTCAAGCCAAAATCGATTGGATTAATGCTGTTAGTAACATCGGTACTGGCATCAAATGACTGAGCTATGGGAACAACCATAATAGTTTCCGCCCGATCGGCATAAATAATGCTTGAACCGCTGGTCTTCTGTTTAGCATTCAGCAAAAATCCAATATAAGGGCCAAAATCCATAAAAAACTTTGATGATTTATTTATCGGAATGGAATATTCAGCCATAACCGGAATCTGAAAATAGTTCAAAATGCTTTCGTTGTTAAAATCAGCATATAAATATGTTCCGGTTGGCATCCGGGGATCAATCGAAGAGGCATCAATAGCCTGTATACCATTCCGTTTACCACCCTGACTCGAATACATCAGATCAATCCGCAAGCTGAAATTTGAACCTAAAGCCAATGAAGAAGTCAAACCAAAAGCTCCACCTGCACGAGAAGTATAATCACGACTTAACTCATTATTGTTGCCGCCGCTGAACCGCGGTATATTTATTCCTCCAAAGATACCAATAGTGTATTTTGAGTCATGATGCAATGATGACGGCTGAGCAAACGACATTGCAGTCAGGCAGACTAAGGAAACCAGGATTATAGATAATTTTTTCATATAAATTCTATTTCAGGATAAAAATATAATAACGCTGCAAACAGCAAAAAGTTAAATATATTTTTATTTTTGTATATATTCATCGCAAATAATACAAACAGATAATTATGAAACTTAATTCAGACAAAATAATTATCTGAATGATACCATTCCAAAAATATATGATATTCTGACGGAAGAAATCTGTAACAGCCAATTTCGGAAAAGAAAGGAGAATTTGATGTTAAAGAAAAGAGAAAAAAAAGTATTGTTGATAGCTTCTGCAAATGAAGATAATGCATCTTTACAGAATCTGGAACCAATTGTGCTTTTAAAACCTGAAACTGATAACAGAGGATCAGTTCTAAAAGCATTAAAGCAGCGAAAAACTATCCGTGAAATAAGTGATAAGAAGCTGTCTTTACAGTTACTTTCAAATATCCTCTGGGCAGCTTGCGGAGTAAATCGTAAGACAGGACCATTTGGAATTCCCGGAAGAACTGCAGCCACTGCAAGCAACTCGCAGGAAATAGACCTTTATGTTGCCCTTGAGAAAGGAATTTATTTTTATGATGCATTTCATCACAGGCTGATTCCGGTTATTGCCGGTGATTTACGCACTCTGGCAATTGGTCATGGTCAGGCGACTTTTGGAGATAATGCTCCTGTTCGTCTCATCTACATTGCAGATATTAATAAACTCTCCAATACTTCCGGTTATCAGGAACCCGGCTTGCAGAATCCTGAAATTCAAAAGTCATATTATTTTGTTGATACAGGTCTCATAGCAGCCAATGTTTATTTGTTTGCTGCTTCTCAGGGTCTGGCATCATGGTTTCATAATTGCAATAAACCCGGTCTCATGGCAAAATTGAATTTGCGTACTGATCAGCGTGTACTTTTTGGTCAGACAATAGGATATCCAATTAAGAATCAAAGGTAAAAGGCAAAAGGCAAATCAACACTTTGACAGTAAAACCGCAGGACCGCAAGACAACAGAACCGCAAGACCTATGCTATTCCCCTCCTATCCTGTACAAATACTTTTGTGTTCTCATTATCACTGAATTTCTTAAGATAGCAGGTGTTGCCCAAATCCCCGAATCCATTTGATTCTGAGCGACAACCTCATATTTACGGCCTGCTTTTATTACCAGAACTTCACCCTTTACAGAGAAAAACCAGATATTGCCATTTACATATATTGGCGAGGCGTTATAATCTGATGTCACATGTGTTGACCATATTTCTTTTCCTGTTGGTGCATCAATGCACATCAGGTTGTTCCTGGTAGTAACAGTATATATCAATCCGTCTTTTATGACCGGTGTCAGGAGCTGGTTTTGCGATTGTTCATCGCGTTTTTTCCAAAGGACATTTGTCCCGGTTATATCACCATTACCATCGGGGTTAACCGCAAGTAACTCGGTAAATTTGGTCCCGGCTGCGGAAAGCATATATCCGGAGTACCAGAAGACTATTCCTTTTTCTGTAAAGGGCATAGCTATCGTCGATTCGGCTCCATCCACCACTCTCCATATTTCCTTGCCGTTATTCGGGTCGTATGCTATACAGACTGCAGAACCATTGGATATCAGCATATCGCTTCCTTTAACATTTATTAATATTGGGGTTATATATGCTTTTCTGCCGATTTCCGATAACGATTCATAAGGCCCGGCGGGTCTGTCACTTTTCCAGATCAGCTTCCCGTTCGATTTATCGAGAGCAACGATATACCTGACATCAACACCTTCGAAGTGCAGAATGAGCAGTTTTTTATAAATTACGGGCGATGAAGCCGGACCCTGGACATGCTTACATTTGAAATCTGTACGTTTCCACACGATTAAACCGTTTGCAGTATTTATGCAGGCTGTGCCATTGCTTCCATAATGAACATACACAAATCCCTTTTCGATACATGGAGTAGGAGAGGCATAAGTATTTATAGAGTGTTTACCTTCAACTTTATCGGGAGTGAATACCTTTATATCATAAATTATTTTCCCGGTTTGAAAATCCGTACAAACAGCATAAAGCTCTTTACCGTCAGGTTTTGCTGTTGTTACCCATATCTGATTGTTATAGACAACCGGCGAAGAATAACCATTGTCATGAATTTTAGTTTTCCATTTTATACTGGTGTCATCCAATTTCAATGGAACATTTTCAGTTACTGCTATACCGTTCAAATTGTTTCCCCTGAAGTGAGTCCAGTTCTTATCCTGAGAAATGGCTTGCTTAGAGGCAAAAAGAAAGGCAACAACAAAGAAACAAAATAGGAGGGAAGGTTTAGAAATCATATAAAGCTATTTTAACTATTTAAAAGACCTTACCTCAAATAAAGGGAAATTTCGCCAGATTACCAAGAGGGGCTCACCACGCAAGATGCACGACACATGACCTCCAGACTACAAGACTTCATGACCGTCTATCGCCGCCAGGTTTAAATGATTAAACTTTTCGGCCAGAAAATTGTTTAATCTATTATAAAAAACGATTTATAATTGTTATAAAAGGAATAAACAATACATTAAAATCGTGATAAATCTGTAACAATAGAAGCGCTATGACAGAGAATAAGATTATTTTTAAGTTATTGAATGGGACAAACACGAGTTTAGTAAGTGTTTGTGTGTTATTATTACGTTGTTTAATCGGTATTTTCCTGTTTATGGCGGGAGCGGGTAAAGTGCTCGGTTGGTTCGGGGGCTATAACATGGAAGCTACAATACAGTTCTATACTAAAGTGGGAATATCAGTCCCTCTTGCTTACCTGAGCAGTTATACAGAGTTTATCGGTGGATTTCTTTTAACCATTGGTTTATTAACCCGACCAGTTGCTTTTGCAATCATGATCAACATGTCTGTTGCGACAATTATTAGCTTATCTGCCGGATTGATGGGGCCAAGCAGCGCACAAACACCCCTTACTTTTCTTATCGTTGACATTGCAATTCTCCTTGCCGGACCGATGTCTTACAGCATTGACAGGCTTCTTATCAGAAAATTCAGATCCAACTGATCAAATTATAATAAGCAAAAGGACCGGGCACCGTCGTAACGCAAGACACACTTCAGCGGAGCTTCAACTTATGACTTCCGTCTTCCAACTTTTGAATATAAATTACTTTAATTATTTTTGCGGGATTTTACATATTTAACAATATAAGGTATAATTTATGGAAGAAGTGAAGAAAGAAAAATGGCTCACTTATATGGCTATAACGACCATATTAATTGCAGTAGCAGCAACATTGTCAACTTTTAAGGGAGGTGGATTTAGTACAAAAAGCCTGCTTAACCAAACCTTAGCCAGCGACCAATGGGCATTTTATCAGAGTAAAAGCATTAAAAGCTATATCTACGATATGCGCAGGGAAAACCTTGAGATACAGGTGGCATTACTTGAAAAACAGAAAGGGAATGAGGCATTGATAACGAAATACGATCAAATGATTTCAGATTACACGCAAAAGGTAAAAAACTACGAGTCAGAGAAGGAAGCCATAAATAAAGAGGCAACCAACTTCCAAAATACACGGGATGAATCTAAGTTACACTCCGGGAAATTTGGTATTGCTGTTATCTTTCTCCAGATATCTATTTTGCTTTCTTCAATAGCAACCCTGTCGAAAAAGAGGTTTGTATGGATTTGTGGTTTGATTTTAGGGGTTATTGGTATTTTCTATTTTATCGACGGTTTTTTCCTGTTTTTGTAAAGTCACTTAAATAGTGCAAGTAATCGACGATCAGGACAGCAGGACTGCACGACTTCATGAATGGTAAACCACACAATACGCAAAACTGAAGAAAAGGATGGAAGAAAAGGTGATAATGTACGAATTATGTAACTTTTTTATATAATTATATAACATGAGGCGGTTCTTTGACACCTAACTTTGATTTTTAACTAATAATCAAAAAATTTCCATTATGAAAAAGAATCTGTTACTTGGTTTTTTAATACTATTTGTATTAAGCACTACAGCATTTGCAGGTTTCTCTGATCCGAAAAAGGAATCTGAAAAACCAGTGGTTTTGAATACGAGAGAAAATAAATTATCAAATGAGGAATTAAGTCGTTTGACACGTCGCACTGAAGTAGATAATCTGGGCAAAACGAACCTTTTGAATTATGAAAATAATAATTCAAAGAAAGATCTCAAGGGAACACCACAAGTTTATGTTGAAGAGAGACATCATCATGGGTACTTTATATATGGTGGCGGAATTCTTCTCATCATTATTCTTGTAATTATTTTAGTTTAATCAGTTACGGGAATGCTGGTTTAGCGCTTTTAATAAAAGTCAAAATATAATCGTTTGTTGGTTTTAACAGACGATTTTATTTTTAAAAGGGCTTCTTTGTTCTTTTTGTAACGCCGGGATACAATAATTAGCCCGGATTCTCTCTGTGCAACTAAAAAACCATAAAACACTCAATACTTAACCCTGAACCCTGATACGGATATTGTGGTTTTACTCAATCTTTTTTACCGTCCTTCCATTAAAATTGAACCCGGTGACCTTGTTATCCTTATTAGTCTGGAACCTGAGAAAGCCCCTGTACTCTCGTATAAAGAAATCACTATCGGAGGTAAAATATACTTTCCAGAAAAGATCACCAAGTACATTTATTGATAAGCCATTATCGCTTTTGTTAAAAGTTACTGTTGTTCCATCAAGAATATATTTACCCGCATATTTATCCAGAAGTGATGTTTCCACATCAACAACCTTTTTTATTTCAGGCAGATAATAATCCTTCCATTTATATACAGTTGCGACGCTATTGACAATTTCTTCATAAAGAAGGGATCCGTTGTCGGAATTCGTCATTATCACAACTCCTTCCCCATTATCACGGCAACCTATAGCTGTACATTGAAACCCTTCATTCCCCCCGTTATGATTAAAGTATTTTAAAGAACCTGTAACTCTTGAATTGATAAATGTACCAAGTGCCGCATCCTCCAGAACAGGAGTCAGTCTTAACCTGGTCATCTCGGTGGTAAGAACCTTTGATGATTCACCTTTATATGAAAGCTGGGTCTCAATGATATACTTGCATAAGTCAACAGGATTTGTCCATAATCCTGCTGCAGCCTGTTCGGGATAAATATGGAATTTGCCCGGAACCTCTTTCCCGTCTCCCTTATAACCCGTTGCAAGCTGCTCCTTCTTTGACTCCGGGGGAGGCTGTGTAAACGAACTGCCGGTCATTCCAAGCGGATCAAGGACATTTTTCTGCATATAGACATCATAAGGCTGATATGTTACATCCATTACAATTATCTGTGAAACAGTAATACCTCCACCTGAATAGTTAACACTTTTTCCAGGCTCAGTTGTCGACCTCACTGCTTCCGTATTGGCAGGCTTCTGTCCATCGAGTATCTGGGGCAGCGAGGGAAGAACTTCTCCTTTTTCATAACCCGGGAAACCATGAATCGTCAATCCTGCAGTATGACTTAAAATGTTGGCTAATGTTATGCTTTTGTTATTAGATTTTTCATCATATGGAAACTTCCATGTTACAAGATATTTATTGATATCGGTATTCAGATCAAGTATCTTTTCCTGTACCAGCTTTAATACACCTAAGCTGTTCAGTGATTTGCTGATCGAAGCTGCCTGGAAGAGAGTCATTTCAGTTACAGGACGATTTTCGGAAACGTCTGCAAATCCATAACCACGTGCCCATTCAATCTTATAATTATGAATTACAGCAATGCTGACGCCATTGATATTATATTTTTTCATTCTGTCAGTCAGATTCCAGGTATCATTGTTCCCGGTCTGTACCCATCCTGCCAGGCTGTTCTCTACAAGTCTGATTTTTTCTTCAACATCAGCAGAGTATTTTTTTGTTTGTGCGTTCAGTGAAAATGTACAGACGGGAACAAAAAGAATTAGAAATAAGGCATATTTTTTCATGTGACTAAAAATTAAGATTATCTAAGATAAGAAATTTTAAAGGAAAGTCAATAGACCGTATGACCGCAAGTCTTCCATCGAAATTTCTCAAAGATATCTTCTAAAAGGTACCTTTATAGAAAAAATGACCATCTTCCTGTAACCTTTTACTTTTACGGAGGTTTACAGTATAAAATGAATGAAATAAAAAACTTCAAAGCTTGGATACGCTCCCGGATAATGCGCTGATGCTGAAAGTAAAAAATGGTGACATTGATAAAATGGGACTACTTTATGAACGATACCATCGTCAGTTATACAGATTTATTTTTAATATGACCCGGCAGAAGGAGTTAAGTGAAGATATGGTTCAGAATATATTTTTGAGGATGTTGAAATACCCTGATGGATTTATGGGCTTTGGTGAATTTAAGATGTGGATGTATCATATAGCAAGAAATGCAGTGTATGATCATTTCAGGAAAGTTAAAAGAAGCCCGTCTCATTCGGATGTTAAAGATTATGAAGAAAGAATAGAAGGTGAGCAGCCTACAGATGCACCGTTAGTGAAGGAACAGGAATTAAAAACACTTGAAAAAGCGATGGGAAAATTGAACGATGAAAACAGGGAATTACTGATCTTATGCCGCTTCCAGGAACTGAAATATAGTGAAATAGCGAAAATACTAAATACAACCGAAGGTGCAATAAAAGTAAGAGTTCATCGTGCGTTGAACCAGTTAAAAAGCAACTTTTTGAAAATTGAGAATTAAAGAAACCAGTATGGAATGCAAAGACTACAGAGAACAATTTGCCTCACTTCTGACTGACTCTCTTGATCAGATACAGAGGACTGAGATGGAAAGCCATCTGGCAGACTGTGCAGATTGCCGGAAAGAATTTGAGTCAGCCAAAAAAATATGGGATCTGATGGGAGAAATTCCCCAGCCGGAACCTTCAGAAGCAATAAAGACAAGCTTTGATACTCTACTCTCTCATTATAAAGAAGAATTGATTGTAAAGAAAAATCCGATTGGTGAATGGATAAACAGGCTTCACGAGTATTGGATTATGCAGGCACAACCCCGGTTAGCATTTAGCCTTTTATTGGTTGCACTCGGACTAATTGGCGGATATATATTGCATCAGCCGGGGCAGACGGCAATTTCTTATAACAGACAAATAGATTCACTTTCATCACAGGTTTCGGAAATGAAACAGGTAATGTTGCTTTCACTCCTTCAGGACCCTTCCGCTTCACAGCGAATACGGGCTGTTTCATATACAGATGAAATCAGTAATGTTAATCTAAAGGTAATTGATGCTCTGTTTACCACATTAAATGAGGACCCGAATGCTAATGTAAGACTTTCAACCCTTGAGGCTCTTGTTAAATTATCCGGAGAGCCCAGAGTCCGTGAAGGACTGGTCAGGAGCATAGACCTTCAGGATTCACCCATCATGCAATCAGCAATAGCAGACGTTATGGTAAAATTGCAGGAGAAGAGCTCTGTTCAGTCTCTGCAGAAACTCCTCCATAAAAAAGGACTTAATCAAATGGTTAAACGCAATATCGAAAAAAGCATTCTAAAATTAATCTGAAAACTAATATTCAATAATATATTATGAAAAAAGCAATAGTCACCCTTTTAATGGGACTGGAAATCATATGTCTCGTCCCGAAGGCAAATGCCAGGGAATTTAAAGAGCATATAAGCAAAGAATTTTCACTTTCGAATGATTCAGGTAATAGTACAATGTTCATTTATAATATTTCAGGATTTATAAAGGTGGAAGGATATGCTGGGAATAAGGTACTGCTCGAAATGGATAAGACCATTACAGCTGATGATGAGAAAACTATCGAGACAGGTAAGAAGGAATTCAGGCTTGCCTTTGATGAGAAAGCAGATACAATAATGGCTTATATTGCGGAACCTTATGATTCGCGTCCGCACAGGAACTGGCAATATAATGATGATCGTTCCGAAATCGACTATAGTTTCAATGTCGATTTTACCGTGAAGGTACCTTTTGGAATGAATCTTCATATCTCAACTGTGAATGACGGGATTATCTTGGTAAATAATGTCAGCGGAGCACTGCATGTAAATAATGTGAATGAAGAGATATCAATTAAGAATGCTAAAGGGACAACTTTTGCCCATACCGTAAATGGTGATGTATCTGTCAGTTATCTGACTAATCCGCCTGAGGAATCATCCTATTATACTATTAACGGGAATATACGCGTAAGCTATCAGCCGGATCTTTCTGCCGATCTTCATTTTAAAAGTATGAATGGGGATTTCTATACTGATTTTCCTGACGCAATATTATTACCGGCATCGGTTGCTAAAGTTCGTGAAAAGAAGGGTGATGGGTTAGTCTATAAACTAATTACAACCACTGCTGTCCGTTTTGGCAAAGGCGGCAAGACATTTAAATTCGAAACACTTAACGGGAACGTTTATATTAAAAAACAATCTTAATCCATACAATTATGAAAAAAATGAAAATTGCAGGTCTGGTATTACTAAGCCTTATGATCTCAACAATGTCACTTGCACAAACCGGGTCAACTGAAACATTAACTGTACCATTGAGCAGTCCCGGGAAACCGTATTCCTTAAAAGTACATCTTGTTTCAGGAGCAATAAAAGTTGTGAGTTATGACGGGAAAGACATTATAATCAATGTAATTCCCAGGGAGGGCGACGACGAAGAAGGATCAAAAGCCGTTGAAAACGGGATGAAACGTATATCAACTCACGGCAGCTATGAAGTTACCGCCAAGGAAGCTGATAATACTGTTACAGTGAATACGGGCAATCCCAATAAGGCTATTGATCTGGATCTTAAAATTCCTCAGGATGTGAAGCTTCAGATAGGCACTGTAAACGATGGGGAGATCGTTGTGGAAAATGTCAGAGGTGAACTGGAAGTGAATAATGTTAATGACAAAATCACACTTATCAATATCTCAGGTTCAGTCGTTGCCAATACAGTGAACGGAGATGTAAATGTGACATTCAAAACGATTGACCCAAAAGCACCAATGGCATTCTCAACATTGAACGGCGATGTCAATGTTACTCTTCCTGCAGATACGAAAGCTAATCTGAAACTAAAATCTGACAATGGTGATGTATTCAGCGATTTTGATATAGACATTGATAAAACACCGGCCAAAATTGATAAGACCACTGAACCGGGTATGTACAAGATAAAAAAAGATGACTGGGTTTTTGGAAAGATCAATGGCGGCGGCCCTGAAATGATGATGAAAAACATGCAGGGGGATATTTATGTGAAAAAAGCTGCGAAATAAAGCTGCTGATTTAGTTTAGGTTACCAATGTCGTTTAGAAATGCATGATTTTTCTTTCTAAATGGCATTGTTTTTTGCTCCCAAACCCCCATTTTTGTTTTTGCCCTTTGTGTTACTTTGAGCTATACTTCGTGATCCTTTGTGGTTAATTTTTTTATAATGAAAACATTAACAGCAAATTTTAAAATAATACAAGTTCTGCTTGATATCTTCGTTGGCATAATAAGTATGATTATGGCACACAAAAATTTATTTTCTGATAAATTTTTACCATTTCATGAAAAGGTCGCAAATAAAAAATGGGAAGACATTGATAGTTCTCTCAAACTTGTGCTTCTGACTTTCATGAGGCTTACCGGTCTGGGATTTCTGATTGTTTCTATCCTGCTATTGGTCTTCCCGGTTATTAATTATTTTGTACAGAACAGGTTTTATGAATATTCAATTCCTGTTTTGGCTTTGATATTTTGTTTAGGACTTTTTATTATTAATTATTCATTATACAGGAAAACAAAAGTAGATACTCCCTGGAAAGGATCTCTTTATGCGGTGTTTTTAATATTTGTGGGGATTATTATTTCAATACTGATTAAATTTGTATACTAAAGTATAACAAAATGAAAACATTTATAAAAAGAGCTCCTTTATCAATTGTTGTTTTATTCATTTTCCTTCAGTTAAGCAAGGCCGATATTTCGCTTCCGGAAATATTTTCAGATAATATGGTCCTTCAGCAAAAATCTGATGTAATTCTCTGGGGCTGGGCAAAGACCGGAGAAATCCTTGTCATTAAAGCCGATTGGATGGATAAGGATTTAACAATACAGGCAGATGTTCAGGGGACATGGAAGATTACCATGAAGACTCCGGAAGCCGGCGGACCTTATAATATTCATATTAAGGGTCACAATGAGGTAATATTGAAAAATGTATTAATAGGCGAGATCTGGTTATGTTCAGGACAATCAAATATGGAAATGTCTGCCCAATGGGGTATTAATAATGGTGAAGAAGAAATAAAAAACGCCAATTGGCCTGAGATCAGGTTTTTCACTGTCGGTTCTGCCACTTCACACTATCCGCAGGATCATCTTGCAGGCAAATGGTCGGTATGCACACCTGATGAGATGAGGACATTCAGTGCAATAGGTTATTTCTTTGCCCGAAAACTGAATAAAGAACTTGGGGTGCCAATCGGGGTTATCAATTCCAGCTGGGGAGGAACTCCCGCCGAAACATGGATGCCTGAAGAGGTTATTCTGAAAGACGATATTCTGCGCGAGGCTGCAGCAAAACAAAAACCTGTGCCCTGGGGACCTGTTGAGCCTGCACGGATTTATAATGCTATGATTTCTCCTTTAATACCTTTTCGTATTGCAGGAGTCTTATGGTATCAGGGTGAAGCTAATGTAGGAAGGGCGGTTCAGTATTCCAAAATATTTCCTGTAATGATTCAGGACTGGAGAACATCCTGGGGTATCAAAGATTTCCCTTTTTATTTTGTGCAGATTGCTCCGTACGTTTATGCCGGTATCGATTCAACAGAATCAGCATATCTCAGGGAAGCCCAGGAGAGTGCTCTTAGACTGGCAAAAACAGGAATGGCTGTAACACTCGATATTGCCACTGTAATGAATATTCATCCTCCATTTAAGAAAGAGATAGGTGAACGTCTTGCAATGCTTGCTCTCAATAACGGCTACGGACTAAAAAATCAATCCAACGGTCCGGTTTTTAAATCAATGCAAGTTGAAGCGGGCACAATAATATTGCAGTTTGATAATGCAGAGGATGGCCTTATAGAAAAGAATAATAAAATAAATGAGTTCGAAATTGCTGGTAAGGATGGGAAGTACGTAAAAGCAGACATTAAAATTTCAAAGAATACAGTGCTGGTTTTCAATCCTTCGATCAGGGAACCTGTTTCAGTCAGATATTGCTGGAGAAATGGCGCTGAAGCTTCGTTGTTTAACAAAGCAGGAATGCCTGCATGGCAGTTCAGGACAAAATGAGTGAAACTATTTTACAATGAAGGTTAAGCGGTCAGGAATCTTTATTAAATTAGCAAAAACAAATATTTACAAATAATGAAAAAAAATCTGTTATTATCACTAATCATGGTTTCAGTTGTAATGACTTCCTGCAACCAGTCAACAAAAAATAAGGAGATGGTTAAAAAAGATGTTTTCGGAACGCACAATGGTAAAGAGGTTTACTTGTTAACTCTTACAAACAAAGCAGGCAATGTAATCAGGCTTACCAATTTTGGAGCAAAAATCAATTGGATTGAAGTCCCTGACAAAAATGGTAA